>RCNC010002499.1_pt1 | contig 12260 bp, 7 predicted proteins | sample 2041301 | NCBI WGS metagenome assembly RCNC01 (sample SAMN09708231, study PRJNA481090) | Marine sediment metagenome, whole genome shotgun sequencing project. | biome: marine sediment; feature: ocean; material: sediment; isolation source: Sewage treatment plant 13A marine sediment (STP13A) ... | reverse complement strand
AAGAATTGGGGAGGAACCATCCAGCTGGATGATGGGGGCAAAACCATTAGCAAATCTTTCCAAGCCTCATTTGAAGTGGCCGAAGCCAATGCCACCATATCTGCCACAGGAATGAATGTATTTTATCGGGGTATTCCCAACCCGGTGGCCATCTCCGCAGGGGGTGTAGCCGAAAGGGATGTGGATGCCAGGATCTCTGCCGGAAATCTCACCAGAAAAAGTCCGGGTATATATAGTGTGATGCCCGGTGTACAGGGAGATAATGCAACCATTAGTGTATATGCCAATGTGGACGGATCGCGCAGATTAATGGGCAACATGGATTTCAGGGTATTGCCCCTTCCCACACCCGATGCCATTGTGGAAGGCATCCGGGGATCGGAAGGTGCCCTTACAGTAGGTAAGCTCTCCAGGCTTCAGAAAGTAGAGGCCAAAGCCAAAGATTTTGTATTTGAAGTGGACTATGAAGTTGTCTCCTTTGAAGTGGCCTTCCAGGGCCAGGGAGGAATGTGGGCTACCATGCCTTCCACTAATGAACGATTTACCAATCAGCAGAAACAACTGTTTCAGCAGTTAAGAGCCGGACAGCGGATCATGATAGAAAAAATCAGGGCAACAGGCCCCGACGGAGTAATTAGAAACCTAAATAGCATCACCATAACAGTTAGATAAAATGAAGGCAAGAAGGTATATTTTAGGCGCAGCATTTTTGACATTCGGGGCATTTTCCCTGGTGGCTCAAAATGCCAATGTAAATACATCCATGACTCCCGGTAATGCACCGGTGATCTCATCCTTTACCCCTTCAACGGATGTATACAAACAAGAATCGATCATTCCTGAAAAGAAACCGGTTCCCTACAGTTACATTCGTGAAGCAGATGTGATGTGGGCCAAAGATGTATGGCGTACCATTGACCTCAGGCACCGCATGAACATGCCACTTCGCTACCCCCTGGAGGGTTCCATCAGCGATGGGGACAGGTACAGCCTTTTTGGTCTTCTTATGGAAGGAATACAAACCGAGGAGATTACTCCCTATGAGTGGAATCCCATTACCGGATGGAAAGATCCCTTTGCCAAGGTGACCAGTCTGGAACAGATTTACAATGTAACGGGAGGTGATTCCATTTCCGATGTGGATGGAAACTTCTTAAAGATGGGTCAGTCAAAGCAAAATGTGATGCAGTTCCAACTTCAGGAGCAGTGGTATTTTGACAAGCAACACTCTACCATGAAGGTACGCATCATTGCCCTGGCCCCGATCTACTATCAGTATTTCAATGAATTTGGGGAAGCATTACCAGCACCAAGGCCAGGCGTCCCTTTTATTGTTCACTTCCCCCAGTGTCGCAGGCTATTTGCCACACATGCTGTGTACAACCCAAAGAACGATGCACAGGCAATCTCCTTTGATGACCTCTTCTTTCAGCGTCGTTTTTCAAGCACTGTGATTGCCGAATCCAATGTGTTCGGGAACCGCATGTTAACTGATTATAAAGTGGGTCAGGATATCCTTCTTGAAGCCGAGCGCATCAAGAATGATCTGTTTATCATGGAACACGATCTCTGGGAATACTAGAAAGAACTTCGAAACAATATTCAAAGGGTGCCTATTCAGGTGCCCTTTTATTTGTTTGTAATTATACCTAATCGTAGCTGAAATCCAATTCTCCAGGATATGTAAAACGGGGCTGAAAATCCTCCAAAGGAGAATTTAAGGCCCCTAATTTACACATCCTTCCGAATTAAGTGTGCGGTGGTCTATATGGCAAGAAAAAAAAGGTGGCTATAAGCCACCCTCTTAAAATATACTTTCAAACCATATGATGGAGAATATTTTGGCGAAGGAATATCCGGCCAAATTGCCTATAGAGGCTGCCCTTTTGAGACAGCCTTTTAAGCAATGAGACAGATATTCTGAAGCCAGAAATGGCTACATCATGCCTTCCCCGATCTCGGTCTTTATTTCGTTGACGTATTGCTTGATTTTCTGCTCTTCCTCTCGCTTGCAGACAAGGATAATGTTGTCATTCTGCACCACAATGTAATCGCTTAGGCCCTGGAGGACCACCAGCTTATCATCCTGTACATTGACAATGTTGCCGGACGATTCATACATAAACACATGCTTTCCCGTCACCGAATTCTGGAATTCATTTTTTGCCAATTGCTCGTAAAGGGAACCCCATGTACCCAGGTCCGACCATCCGAAATCAGAAACAAGGACAAACACATTGTCTGCCTTTTCCATAACCCCATAGTCGATGCTGATGTTCCGGCAACTGCCATAGGTCTTCTCAATGAAGTATTCTTCCTCTGCTGTCCCATAAATACCTTCACCTTCGAGAAAAAGGTTGTGAATCTCAGGCAAATGGCTCGCAAATGATTGCATAATGGTTTTCAGAGACCAGAAGAAAATACCTGAATTCCAGTAGAAGTCTCCACTGTCAAGAAACACTTTTGCGAGTTTTAGATCTGGCTTTTCAGTAAAAGTTTTCACCTTCCGCAAGCCTGTGGATTCGTACCCTTTGACCTTCTTCTCAACGGATTGAACATAACCATATCCTGTTTCAGGTCTGCTGGGCACGATACCCATTGTCAGAAGGGCATCATTGACAGTTACAAATTCAAGAGCCTGTTTTACATAACGAAGAAATTCCTCCTCTTTCATAATTAAATGATCCGAAGGAGCCACTACAATCCGGGCATTGGGTTCCTTCTTAAAAATCCTGAAATTGGCATAGTCGATACAGGGTGCTGTATTTCTCCGAAGGGGCTCAAGAAGAATGTTCTCTTCGGGAAGATCGGACAGCTGACTTATAATAAGCTCCCTATACTCCAGATTGCTTACAATATAGATCTGATCGGGGGGCATGATTTTAGTAAACCGGTCGTAGGTCTGCTGCAGCAGGGTTCGCCCGGTACCAAGAATATCAAGGAATTGCTTGGGACGCTCTGTCTTACTCAGGGGCCAGAATCGGCTTCCGATCCCTCCCGCCATGATGACGCAATAATTAAGTTTATCCATATTTTATCAGTAGGTATGTAAACTGCAAATTGATTATCTATCTACACTAAATATAACTGGTTTTTAATTAACGCCCTTTTATCTCGGGATGTTTTATATTATAATTGATATATTACAGTTTATTAAGGATAATACATGCGTTTGCTACAACAAATAGGAAGATATTTTCTTTTTATGAAGAGGGCATTTGGTCGCCCCGAGAAGTTTTCGATCCTCTATCGACAAACCATGCGGGAAATTGACAAAGTGGGGATTAACTCTTTCCCAATTGTGGTGATTGTTTCCCTTTTCGTAGGGGCAGTGATTACCATTCAAAGCAACTATAACATTGAAAATCCATTGCTCCCCCGGTATCTGGTGGGGCTTACAGTAAGGGATTCTCTGTTGCTGGAATTCTCCTCCACCATGGTCGCTTTGATCCTGGCGGGCAAGGTGGGATCAAGCATAGCTTCTGAGCTGGGAATGATGCGCATTACAGAACAGATCGATGCCCTGGAGGTAATGGGGATTAATTCGGCTTCCTATCTGGTCTTGCCCAAGATCATTGCTGCGGTCCTATTCTTTCCCATACTCTGCCTGTTAAGCATTGCGATGGGTCTGCTGGGGGGATACATTTCATGTATTGTTGCCAATGTAATCGCGCCCGCTGACTACATCTATGGGATCCAGTATGCCTTTCGTCCCTATTACATCACCTATTCTATTACAAAGACCGCTTTCTATGCCCTGATCATTACATCCGTTGCCTCCTATTTTGGCTACCATGTGAAGGGAGGTGCAGTGGAGGTGGGCAAATCAAGCACCAGGGCTGTGGTTCAGAGCAGCATTCTGATTCTCCTTGCCAACCTCATTCTGACTAAGACCATTCTGCAATGATTGAGGTAAAAGGTCTATATAAGAGATATGATGACAATTATGTTCTCAATGATGTAAGCGTAAAGTTTGAGCAGGGAAAATGCAATTTAATTATTGGCCGCAGTGGCTCTGGGAAAACGGTTCTCTTAAAAAGCATTGTTGGACTCATTGAAACCGATGAAGGCGAGATTTGGTACAATGAACAGAAATTTAGTCACCTGGATGCCGTTTCTAAGCAAAAAATCAGGAAGGAGATGGGCATGCTTTTCCAGGGAGCAGCACTGTTCGACTCTCTTACTGTGGAGGAAAACGTTCTATTCCCTCTGGATATGTTTACTTCATTCACAAAAGGTGAAAAACTGGACCGGGTTAACTTTTGCCTTGAGAAGGTAAGGGTATCTAAGACCAATAAGTTATTTCCTGCCGAATTAAGTGGGGGAATGAAAAAGCGGGTGGCCATTGCCCGGGCCATGGCCTTAAATCCAAAGTATCTGTTTTGTGATGAGCCTAATTCCGGGCTTGATCCTGAGACTGGTATTGTCATTGACAACTTGATAAAAGAGCTTACTGAGGAGTTCAATATGACCACCATTGTCAATTCTCATGACATGAATTCGGTGCTTGAGATCGGCGATAAGGTTATTTTTATATTTAAGGGCTGTAAATGCTGGGAAGGAACGCGAAAGGATATTCTTGAATCAGACAATGAGGCTCTCAATAATTTTGTATTTGCCACCAACATGGCACGACAAATCAAGCCGGTGAAGTAACTCTGTTTAATATACCAGGGGCCGGTCTCTGTAGATATCTTTACATCCAAATATCAGATTCACTCCAAGCCAGACATTTGCAGCTCGGGTATCCTGCGGCCAGAATATTAGATTCAGGGCATTGTCTGAAATTAAATAGAGATTAACGGGACCCTTGTGGATTGAGAAACCGCCGCCTATATTGTTGAATTGAGAATGAATGTATGAGTAGCTAAGGGTCAGATTCAGCCATTGACCCACAGCAAAGTTTGCAGAAGCGGTAAGCGACTCCGCGATTTGTCCGGTCAGGAAATCGGTTCTTGACAGAAGACCGAAATTTATTTCAGGAGTCACTGTATAGGATACTCCCACATATAATTTGGTGTTTAGCTTCCTGGAGTACACTCCTCCTGGTGCAAATTCAAGAAACCCGGAAAGGCTATCGCCCATCTGATTGAATGCACTATCCAGGTATTCCCCTATGCTAAAATCGTCTTGAAGTTCCAGGGGATCAATTTCGAATCCAGGAAAGTCATACTCTGTTTTGTAGGTCATTTCGTGGGTGTCGTCTTTCCATTTGATGTATCCTACATCAAGCAGGCTGGCGCTAAGCAACAGATTGTCCGCTGGCTGATATTCTATACCCAGGTCTATTCCCAACCCAAAGTTCCTTCCATTAAAGGCATATTTTGGAAGCCTCCAGGGATCCAGGTTTTCCACTTCATCCTTCAGGGCAATATCGTTGATTTTTCCCTCCTCATCATAGCTTACATCTGCAAATGGCAAAGAGGCCGCGAAGTGCATATCCGATAGCATATGCCAGCTCTCCTGCGAGGTGGATAAAGAGAGTTTGGAGTTCACGGTGGCTATATTACCAATTCCAAACAGAAGCTTCCCCCTCACACCTACATTAAGGTTGTCCAGAATGGCGCCCGACCACCCCACCGACACTTCATCGAATCCCATCCAATCAGCTGAAAGACCATCCATATTGTAAGTTTTTCCATCTTCTGTGCCATTCACAATTAGTAGTCCAAGATCACCTGGAACATAAAGACTGCCATCGAAGCGAGTGGTGACATCCACTGAGAAAAAGCCAAGCTCTGTCCTGAATCCCACAGATAGCAATGAGGTACCTGAGTGGGAAAGAAAGTAGTTAGTAGGCTTCAATTTGTTTAAAAATGCTTCCTTGTCTCCAAGGGGATGAAGGAAGGTGACCAGTGAATCCTGGGTAGGATGTGGATAGATCAGATCACCCCATGAATAAGGATTTGAGGTCGCTTCGGTTCTTAAGGGGGCCAGAAGTGGAATACCAATGTAGAGATCACAATCTGGCTGAAAGGCTGGATTAATCCGGTTGGTTTGAGGGACACCCTGCATAAAAAAGGCTGAATTACTCACCTGGGCTCCAGCCTCTGTCACAAATCCAGCTAAGATTCCTAAACCCAGTATGAATCTGTAGAGTGGTTTCATAACTCCCTTGAATTAATGATAAGATCGGCGAACAATGAGAGCTTGAAATCCAGCGAGTAGTCTGAGTAGAGTTTAACATCTTTGCTTCCTAACTCAGAGGTATTCATACGTGCTTGAACCTGCAAATAGCGCATCTCTTCAAACTTGCCCAGCTTTTCAGCCGGGAAGATGGCTGTATTTGCTTCTTCTCCTGCCTGGATCAATTTACCCTCCTGGTCTACCTCAGAGGCCGCCAGTATAACCCCGTTATCTTCAAAAACAGAATCCAGAACCTGGTAGAATTCATCTAGCAGATATACCTGCAGATCAAGTTTAATCGGCAATTCATTGACCGTACTCATGGTAAGGTTCACCTGCCGAACCATGCTTGTATCAATCCCCTGGTCACCCATCTCAAATTCCATAGTATCTTCCATAGCAATCACGGTCGACCGAAAGTCAAGGGGAAGTAGAAACTCTGTTTCAACAACTAGCCGGCTGGTATCCAGTGCAAAATGAGATTCATCCCCCGTTCCCTGCTGCGTACTGCCACTCACCGTGTAAGAAAGAGAGGTCGGTGCATTGGATAGTAACTCGTTAAAGTTACTGGTCTCCCGATTGATATGAAATTCGTCACTTACTGAAATCCCTATCTGGCTCAGGGTCGGTGCAGAAACCATAAAGGGATGGCCCTCATAGAACTCCAGCGTGATAGAGGACCCATCCAATCCATTGGAAATCATGCTATTTAGTGTAATCACAGAGGGAACACCTACCGAATTGGTGGTAAATACATTGATGCGGGGATCGGCAAATTTCACCACTGCCAAATCCGGATTCTCCGCGTAAAAGGGAATCTCAAAGGAGCCACTCTCTGTAAATGTATTTCTGGAATCAATATACCCATATACGCTGTAGAATCCCATATCCAGAAAATTCAAATCGATCTGGCACAAATCGTCAGGATCGACCGGGTTGCCCGAGTTGGTCAGAGCCAGGTCAAAATCGATCTGAATAACATTGGAATCACCCTTTTCGAAGGTTTCAATAAAGTAGTAATCCGTGAGAACCCTTGCAGAATTTTCAAATACTCCACTCACATCACTGGCCACCAAAGTCACAAAAAATGGCTCTCCACGGGGATCGATAATCTGCTCACTGCTGATATTTACGTACCCATTGTGCTTAAATGTACTCATTAACTCGAACAGGATTTCTCCCCCCTTGACACGCATGCTATCCACTCTGTCGTCTCCTTCCAGTTGGATGGCAATAAACTTTGATTTCAGAAAATGTACGATGTCTCCCGGTTCAATTTCTACAAATTCTGGAATATTTACATCCGGTGCCAGAAAGGATTCTGTATATTCCGCGTTGGGAATCTCCACCATCGAGTCGGCCATCACATTCACCACTGTATCGGAGTATGCCAGGTAGATCAGTCCATCATCAAATTCATAAGCATAGCCTGTCGAATCCATATATTCAACTATATCACCTATACTCAAAGAGCCATAAAACAGAGGGGCTACAAGTTCGGGATGGATCTCCACCTCATCCGAAAGCTTACTTAAATCAAACTGCTCCTTCTGACATTCAGTCATCAAAAGTGCTCCAGCCATCAGGATCAGTATAAGGAGTTGGCGCCTCATGATTTATTCGATTGAGTAGTTGTATAAAAAGTTATTTGTACTACCAACGATCAGATTGAACCTACTGTCTGATCCGGCAAAATAGCCCACGCTAAACCTGGTTGAACCTTCCAAAGGAAAACCTTCATAGAGCGATCCATCTGAATTGACCAGATATATCCTGTTCCGTGACCGGTCAGATATTCCAATTTTGACATCTGAGGCTGAAAATTTATATATATCGGGCATCTCACTAATTTTTCCCCTTACCTTGTAACTAAACAGTCGTTTCCCATCCTGATGCAACACGCTTAATTCATCTCCATCGGCAATAATAAACTCAGGAATTCCATCTTTATCCAGATCTCCCATCCTGAAAAAGTGGTCGCTGGATATCTCCTGATTAAGAAGCTCGGAAACAGTCCCATCCATATATACTGCCTTCACACTCCCTGAGGTGTCTGTAGATATCCATCTGGGTTTCTCCTCCCTCAGATTCATATCCAGGGTGACGGGGTTTCGGGGAGAAAATGCCACGTGCTCCTTCACCTTGATTCGCTCCTTCCCACGCCTGTCCAGAAAATATACTTTGTTCTTATCTGATAGTACGATATAGTCTTTCTCTCTGATTCTGAAATGCTGAATCTGCCCCGTTACAAGCGATTCGGTTTTACCAAACTTCCACCCGGTGATCAGATTCCCTTCTATGTCATACACATAGATTTTACGATCCTCACTTGCCACAAACAACCTGTAATCCCTGCTTTTATCATAGTCAAATATGGCTATGGAATTGCTTGCATTGGACCTGAGTGAAATTGGATATCTCTCCACATAGTTCCCATTCCTATCAATTAAATGGATCTTTTCCCGGGTATTAAAGAGATACTGCAGCCTGCCATTCTTATAAAAGTCCACCTGACGAATGGTTCCCATTACAGAGCCCTCAAGGGGTAACTTCCAGAGAATCCTTCCCGTACTGTTGATCAGGTATAGGTTCTTCGCTTCATCCTGGACCATGATCTCCTTCTCCGATGTGTTGTGATTTATAACTAGTACCGGTTTGATGGCCGCTGCCGAATCCAGAAGACTCTCCCAGACTGTCAGAGCTTTCTCTTTAATCTGTGAGGTGTATTTCAGGCTTACACTTTGATAAAAAAGCCGATCCTCTGTGCTGTATTGAACCACTACCCCTGGAATTCTTCGTAGAAACAACTCCAGAGGCCCTATTTTTTCCTTTGTGTCCTCGCTCAGCAGCTCCTGCTTATAATTAAGAAAGCTGAATGGTTTGAAGAATAAGGTGAGATTACTTCTGTTGGAGAGGTAATCTGACATCTCCTTATAGACTGGATCACTTATAAATGTTTTGTGAAGTACATTCTGATAGATCACCCTGGATATGGCATCTACGGAGGGTCCAAATATCAGGTAATTCTCATACACTGTGAAATAACTATTGAACATTCGTGCTGCCGGCGTTCCTTTGAAGAATGGATCGGGCAATCCGTAAATGTTAAAGCTGGTCTGGTTGTCCAAATGGTAGACATGCCGCAATGAATTCATGTCAAAGGAATTGACCTGAAGATATTGTTCCACCCACCTCATCACAACCTCCATGGTTCCGCTGCGACTCTTGGTTTCAATCACCAACAGCTCTTCTTCGGTCTTCTTAGTTATTCCTTCCATGGCAAACCAGGCCATCTCATCATCCATAATTTGGGCCAGATCCTCAAGAGGATCTATCCCATACAATTTCTCCAACCTCTGCAGTTCAACCTCTATTTCCGAACCCTGGCTCAGACCCATCAGATAGGGCGTAATCTGTTCCCTGAGTTTGGCCTGGTCACTTATTCCCAAATGTAGAAAGTAACTGGTTCCTGAGGGCAGTATTTCATGGATCTCCATCCTCACCGGCGATTGATCGGCAAATGCTCCGAGGAAAAGCGGTGCATTTGGATCTGAATAAGTCATTCCATTGAAAATGATGGCATCCTCTTTGATGTCCAGATCCAGCTCCCCCCAGGAAGCGAGTTTCGAAAATGTATCAAGGATCTTCCATCGGGATTCGTTAATTATCGGATAAAACAGGTGTGGCAATCTTTCATAGTTCACATAAAGATTGGCGTGTACATAGCGTCCTTCTGTCTCCTTCACCATACTCAATCCCAGCTCCTCGGTAAGATCACTCTCATCATGTATGGTGCGAATGGATTCCTCCACCAGCAGGGAGGAGGAGCTTATCAAGCATAAACCGTTAATTGAGCAAAACGTAAACTTCCCTGGAATAAGTCCTGGCTCACCAGAAACATCATGCAGTGTTTCAGATTCATACTTCCTGCTGTTAATCATGGCCTTCTCCTCCAGCAGGGAGATCAGCAAATGATCAAATTCGTTTTCACTGTAGGAATCTGGATATTTCAGATAGAAGAGGGGTACGAGCTGCTCTTTTCCCACCAGGTGGATGGAGAAATGTAATCCCTCCTTTATAAGGAGATCTTTCAGTGGTTCGGATGAATTGATCTGGGTGAGTGCAATCTGAAACAGAGAATCCAATTCAGTCTGCCCTGTCGTATTTACAAAGTCTTTCCAAATCCTGTTTCCCGACAAAAAATTTTCTGTCAGATATTCGTAGTCTATATCCTCCACAAAGATGATGGCATCCTCAGGGACTGCTTCCAATATTTCAATGGGGTTAATTTTATCAAATCTGCTCAGCAGGAATACTAGGATTAATGCAATACAAACCACGGCAAACAGCCCACCATATATAACTCGCTTCAACATACCAGATCGGTTTACCCAAAAATAGAAATTTCACAAGCAGGTTTGAGGGAAAATTACCAACAGTAAAGCGATAAGTCAGAAAGGGAATGAGGTAAAAATCATTGTTGGTACAATTTTTGTAATACTTCTGCGTATTTTTTAGCCCCATGCTTTTTCGTACCCTATTCATAATTAGCACCTTAATTTCAACTCTGCCGCTATTAGGGCAACAGGTTCGTGTAGTCAGTTCTTCGGACCGATCTCCCATTGAACATGTAGCCGTATATAATACCACCAGAGAACGGGCAAGCATCACCGACTCCCTTGGAATGATCGACCTGGGCATCTTCCCCAAAACTGATACCCTTGTCTTTCAGCACCCTTCTTATATATCCCAGCAGTTCGGCCACCCACAGATTAGCGATCAGACTACAATTGTTCTGCACAGAAAGCGGATTTTAATCGACGAATATGTTATCTCTGCTTCCAAATCGAGGGAAAGTAAACTGATCATTCCTTATATGGTGGATGTGATTGAAGAGGAAGAGCTTAAAGAATCCACCGGGCAAACCGCCGCTGAAATCCTTGAAGGAACAGGTAACATCCTGGTGCAGAAAACACAAGGAGGTGGAGGTAGTCCGATTCTTCGAGGTTTTGAGGCCAATAAGATCCTGCTTGTAGTGGATGGGGTCAGGCTAAACAATGCCATCTATCGAAACGGACACCTGCAAAACTCCATCACCATCGATCACGCCATTCTAAACAGAACCGAGGTCATTTTCGGCCCCACATCCATTATGTATGGGAGCGATGCCCTGGGGGGAGTTATCCACTATTATACCAGGGATCCCGAATTGGGCAAAGCTGATTCCACAAAGCTAAAACTGCAGGCTTATGCCCAATACGCAACAGCCATGAAAGGCAAAACAGGTCATCTGGACTTCTCCGTGGGTAAAAAACGCTGGGGATTCCTAACAAGTGTTACATACAAGGATCTGGGAGATATTCGGATTGGTGCACGGCGAGACCCCTATCTTGGAGATTGGGGTAAGGTTATGCATTATGTGGACCAGGTGAATGGAGTGGATTCCACCCTGGCCAACAATAATACCCTGATCCAGAAGAAAACCGGCTACAGCCAGCTTGACCTTCTGCAAAAGATACGCTATACACCTTCCCAGTATGTTGACTGGGTGCTCAACCTGCAGTATTCCACTTCATCGGATATCGACAGACTTGACAAGCTGAACGATTACAGCGGGGTGAACCTGAATTACGCATCCTGGTACTATGGCCCCCAGGACCGGCTGCTTGTTTCTTTGAAAAATGTTTTAAAAAAAGACAACTGGATGTTCACCAATATGACCTCCATCGTGGCTTTTCAAAATGTGGATGAAGATCGCAATTCGCGCAAATTCAGAAACGAAGAGCTACTCTCACAGAAGGAGAATGTGAAGGTGCTAAGCCTGAATGTGGACCTGCTGAAGGTTTGGGGAGTCAACCATAAACTGAACTATGGAGTAGAGGTAAATCACAACAGAGTGGGATCTGAGGCCTGGTATGAAAACATCCATACCGGTGACAGAGTATCTGCCCAGACACGTTATCCCAATGGGGGCAGTGAAACCTGGAGCGCTTCAGGTTATGCCAGCTACAAATGGATCATGCATAAAAAGCTGGTACTGAATGGGGGAGCCAGGTACAATTGGGGCCAATTAACATCCATTTTTCACAATCCCATGTTGGATTATGACCAGATCCACATCAACCATGGGGCCC
>RCNC010002498.1_pt1 | contig 12263 bp, 11 predicted proteins | sample 2041301 | NCBI WGS metagenome assembly RCNC01 (sample SAMN09708231, study PRJNA481090) | Marine sediment metagenome, whole genome shotgun sequencing project. | biome: marine sediment; feature: ocean; material: sediment; isolation source: Sewage treatment plant 13A marine sediment (STP13A) ... | reverse complement strand
TGGCGCACGAGCCTTTGCAAAGTCGCATGGTTATCGGGAGGTAACGGATCCTGACAACTACTATTGCCTTCCGGTCGGCGTCACCGCCGACGATATAAGCAATAGCACTGCGCACGGGACCGTCGGCGCCGTCGCACTCGATCAGTCAGGTGCGCTCGCTGCTGGGACTTCGACGGGCGGTACGTTTGGCAAACTTGAGGGTCGCGTCGGCGACACACCTCTAATAGGACCGGGAACCTGGGCCGATGACGATATCGCGATTTCGTGCACCGGTACCGGGGAGCATATTATTCGTGCCGGTGGTGCTGTGTCGATCGCCTGCGCCTTCAAGTCGGGCGTCAGTCTCGAGAAAGCGATCAACGATATGCTGGACGAGGTAAAGCGACTGGGTGGCGATGCCGGCGTAGTCGCAGTGACCCGTCAATCGGGCATCGCGATGCTCTACAACTCCGACGGCATGAAGCGCGCCTCAGTCTCTTCACAACAAGAGCTCGTTGTAGCAACGTTTGCCAATTAAGGTGACAGTGACCTTATATGCCGATATAGGGTGACAGTGACCTTATATCGTCGGCGCGCGACCTGGATTATAACGCCGAATTCGACGACCCGATTTTCGCTCTATTACGTCTATGAATCGTTTATCGCCTTTTGGCCGGCCCGTGCTCGTCTGTGATCGCAAGGAATCGATCAAGTCAGAGTCTTCACTCTCGGCCAGGAAACGACGCCAGTCAGTGATTACGTTCCGCACCTCTGAAGTGTCAACCAAATCGTCAGTTCTCAACCCCAAGTTCGCATGAGTGCTTGACCAAGGCCACTCATTCGGTTTTTGGCACAATCCAGCACGAACGGGATTCAGCTCAACGTATCTCATGGCCGCAAGAGTGTGCGATTCGTCCATTACGACCGAATAAAATCGCTCTTGCCAGAGGTGCCCTCGCCAATCATGAATAGCATTCACTCGCTTGGCGTAGCGATGGTGAGCAACACCGAACAGCCGCGCCAGGCTTTCCTTGTCCTTGGGAACAACGACAAGATGAACATGGTTTGGCATAAGACAGTATGCGAGAACGTCCACACCTGCTTTCGCTTTGAGGTCTCTCAACAAAGCCAAGTACGCTTCGAAGTCGGAATTGTCGAAGAATGTCCGTTGTCGACGAATTCCACGTTGAGTGACGTGGTGTGGGTAGCCGGGCACTACAAGACGAGGGAATTTTGGCAAATGAGTCTTCTCGATTAACCATCTCGGCGGTTCAGTCGAAGATGCACGACCTCCGGCTCAATCGCAGCTACAGAAATTGCCGCGAATTCGGAAATATGGTCACTGTCACCTTAAATGGGCAATTAAGGTCACTGTCACCCTAATTAGATGGGTAGCACCGTTGTGTGTTTGATGTCCGACAGCACAATGCTGGACGTGACTTCCTGAATACCCGGCAATTGAGAAAGTTTTTCGAAGAAGAACCGTTCATAGGCTTTAATGTCCTCCGTCACGATGCGTAATAAAAAGTCGACGTTGCCGAGTACGACATAGCAGTCCATAACTTCGGGATATTGCTTCACGTCGTCAGCAAAGGTGGAGAGGTTGCTGCGACCGTGAGACGTCAGCTTCACGTGCGCGAAGACCATCGTCGTCAATCCGACCTTTTCGCGATCCAGAATTACCGGTTGATCACGAATGACGCCTTCATCGCGCATTCGCTGAATGCGTCGCCAGCAAGCGGATTGCGACAAAGAAATTCGCTCGCCGATGGCCGTTGCGTTAATGCCTGGATTCGTCTGCAGTAAATCCAGAATCTTCCGGTCCGTTTGATCCAGTGAGACACTTTGCATGATTTAGTCGTTTGGCCATTAATAATGCATTGATTATGCTTGTTTTTGCGCTTTGGCAAAAGGTTTTGCAAGCTTTATGGCCTAATTTCGCGATATATTAGTCAATCTATGCACGGCTCAGAGGGGACAGGCATGGGCGTCTTCGATCACCCTGAATTCGATGACCACGAATCGCTGCACTTCATCAATGACGCGGCCTCCGGGCTACGCGCCATCATCGCCGTGCATTCCACTGTGCTGGGCCCTGCAGCGGGAGGAAGTCGACGCTGGTCCTACGCGAACGATGCGGAAGCACTAACCGATGCCTTGCGCCTCTCGCGCGGCATGACCTACAAGAATGCCGTCGCGGAGCTTCCTTTCGGCGGTGGCAAATCCGTGATCCTCGCTAGCGACACGGCACCGAAAAGCCCTGAACTATTGACCGCCTTCGGCCGCGCAGTTGATTCCCTGAATGGCAAATACATAACCGCTGAAGACGTTGGCATGTCAGTCGAAGACATGCGGTATGTATTGAAGGAGACAAAATACGTGTCGGGCCTGCCACAAAGTGGCGACAGTGCCGGAGGCGACCCGTCTCCCTGGACTGCGCTTGGCGTATTTTTGGGCATTGAAGCAGCCGTCAAAGTCCGGCTCGGCAAGGACTCCATCGATGGGCTGACCGTCGCCGTGCAGGGCGTCGGACACGTGGGTGCTCACCTTTGTCGCTTGCTGCACGAGGCTGGGGTGAAACTCATCGTCGCCGACGTCAACCGCGACAATCTGAATGCCGTCAGCAGCGCGATGCCTGTTACTGTTGTCGCGCCCGCTGAGCTCCTCTACGCGGATGCAGATGTGCTGGCGCCCTGCGCACTGGGTAACATTCTGACCGCAGTGACGATTCCGAAGATAAAGGCCCGTGTTGTCGCCGGTGCCGCCAACAATCAGCTGTCCACACTGGCCGACGGCGCGCGGCTTTCGGCGCGCGATATTTTGTACGCACCGGATTACGTCATCAACGCCGGTGGCATAATCAATGTCTCACACGAATACTATGGCGGCAGTTCGGATGACCGAGTACGTGCCGACGTTGAGAAGATACCGCTTCGGCTGGAAACACTATTTGCCGAAGCCAAAGAAACCGGACGACCGACCAACGAACTCGCAGACGAATATGCACGTCGCCTTATCGCTGCCGGTTAGACAACACAGGAAGCACGCATGATTACCAAATCACGATTGCAGATTCCGAAATCATCCGCTCGACCGGGTGAAAAGCCGGACTTCAGTTATCTCGACCTGTCACCGGCGGGCTCTGTGGACAAACCGGGAATTGATGCTCGCACGAGAGACATCGAATACCTGAGCAACGGCCTTATTCGCGTGCTCGATGACGACCACACGGCGAAGGGTCCGTGGAACCCGAATTTCGACGCGACCGAATTGCAGGTTGGCTTGCGATGGATGCTGCTGAATCGCGTCTTCGATGAGCGCATGTGGCAAATTCAGCGACAGGGCCGCATCTCTTTCTATATGCAGGCAACCGGCGAGGAAGCGGTAGCGATTGCCCAGGGCATGGCTTTGCGACCCGGCGACATGTGTTTCCCCTCGTACCGCAACCAGGGCCTGTACATGTACCGTGGCGTGAAGCTCGTGGACATGATGTGTCAGTGCCTGTCCAACACACAGGACATGTGTCAGGGCCGTCAGCTTCCGATCATGTATCACAGCAAAAGCGGCAACGTTTTTTCTATCTCCGGCAATCTCGGCACGCAATACCCGCACGCCGTCGGTTGGGCAATGGCATCCGCCATCAAAGGCGAAGACCATATCGCAGCCTCCTGGGTCGGCGATGGCACGACGGCCGAAGCCGATTTCCACCACGCATTAACCTTTGCCGCTGTGTATCAAGCGCCGGTGATTCTCAACGTGGTTAACAATCAGTGGGCGATTTCATCATTCCAGGGCACCGCGGCCGGACAACGTCGGGCCTTTGCAGCACGTGGCCTCGGACTCGGCATTCCGGGTTTACGCGTGGACGGTAATGATTTCCTCGCTGTCTACTCCGCGACCCTTTGGGCTGCTGATCGCGCCCGTCGTGGCGGCGGTCCAACGCTTATCGAGTTGGTAACGTATCGAGGCGGCCCGCATTCGACGAGTGATGACCCGAGCAAGTATCGACCAAAAGACGAGTGGGCTTCGTTCCCGCTGGGCGATCCCATCGAGCGCCTGAAGCAATTCATGATTGCCGAAGGCCACTGGTCCGAGGCGAAGCATGAAAGCCTGATCGACGAACTCAAGACTGAAGTAACGAGCGCGTGGAAGGAAGCTCAGAAGCACGGCACGATGACTGAGGGGCCATGGCTTGATCCGGCCACGATGTTTGACGATGTTTATGCAGAAACGCCGCAACACCTCGAGTCGCAAAGACGGCGAATGCTCGAAGTTGAGAGGGGCGAATAATGGCTCGCATGAATATGATTGAGGCGATTCGCGATGCCCACGATGTCGTTATGGAGAACGATCCCAGCGTTGTCGTACTGGGCGAAGACGTCGGCTATTTCGGCGGTGTGTTCCGTTGCACGGACGGGTTGCAGCGAAAATACGGTGAGCACCGGGTTATTGATGCACCGATCTCTGAAGGCGGCATTATCGGCGCCGCTATCGGCATGGGCGTGAACGGTCTGCGGCCGGTTGCCGAAATTCAGTTTGCCGACTACATTTACCCAGGCTTTGACCAGATCGTCAGTGAACTGGCAAGACTCCGCTATCGATCCAGCGGCGAGTTCTTTTCGCCGGTTACCATCCGCACGCCGTGCGGCGGCGGTATTCGAGGTGGCCAGACCCACTCACAATCGCCGGAAGGAATCTTTACGCATGTCAGCGGCATCAAAGTCGTCATGCCATCGAACCCCTACGATGCGAAAGGCCTGTTGATCAGTTCAATCGAGTCTGATGATCCGGTCATCTTCTTTGAGCCCAAACGTATCTACAACGGTCCGTTTGATGGCGACCCCGAAAAACCGGCGGTTTCGTGGAGCTCGCATCCGAAAGGCGAGGTTCCCGAGGGCCATTACACGGTCCCCCTGGGGGAAGCAGAGGTTGCACGTGAGGGCGATGAACTGACGATCGTTACCTACGGCACACTCGTCCACGTGGCGATCGCCGCCGCAAAAGAAACCGGCGTCAATTGTGAGGTTATCGACGTGCGTACGATGGCACCTCTCGATGTGGCAACGCTGGCCGAGTCCGTGAAGAAAACCGGCCGCTGCATGGTCGCACATGAGGCGACGCGATTCGGCGGATACGGTGCCGAGCTTGCTGCGACGATCCAGAAGGAGTGCTTCTACCATCTCGAGGCGCCCATCTCGCGGGTTGCCGGCTGGGACACACCGTATCCACATGCCTTTGAGTGGCAGTACTTCCCAGGATTGAAACGCATGTCGGCAGGCATACGCCGAGTGATGGAGGCGGGATGAGCGAATATATTTTCAAACTGCCGGACCTCGGCGAAGGCACGGTCGAGTCCGAGATCGGTGAGTGGTTTATCAAAGTCGGCGACGTCGTCGAGGAAGAGACTGTCGTCGGAACGATGATGACGGACAAGGCCGCCGTTGAATTGGCGTCACCTGTCACCGGGACAGTGACGAAGCTGGCCGGCGAACCGGGCGATATCGTTGCGGTCGGTGCTGCGCTGGTAACCTTCGAAACTGACGGCAACGCCGCGGCCGCGGAAGAAGCGCCCGCCGCAGCGCAGGCCGAACCCTCCGAGAAGAGCACCGACCCCGTTCCGCCCGTTCCGGAGACCACTGCAAGGGAATCCGTTGGCGCTCGATCCAGAGTCGTTACGTCGCCAGCGATCCGGCGTCGTGCGAAGGAAGCCGGCATCGATCTGAATCAGGTACCGGGTACTGGCGCGGGTGGGCGTATCCAACGTCAGGACTTTGATAATTTCCTGGCATCACAGGCGAGTGGTGCGCCCGTCGCGATGACGGCAATGCCTTCTACGGCCGTTAAGGAAATCAAGGTCATCGGACTGCGCCGCATCATTGCCGAGCGCATGACCAGAGCGAAGCAGGAGATTCCACATTTCGCTTATGTCGAGGAAATCGACATCACCGAGCTTGAGGCGCTTCGCAAACATCTCAACAGCAGCAAAACCGACGCGTCCGAACGACTAACCATACTGCCATTTCTGGGTCTGGCGCTCGTTCGTGCACTGCGGGAATTCCCGCAATGCAACTCGACCTACGATAAAGAGCGGAACGTCTTGCTGCAGCACGAAGCCGTGCATCTGGGCGTTGCCACACAGACGCCGGGCGGACTCAAAGTTCCGGTTGTTAAGCACTCAGAGATGAAAGACCTTCGCGGCCTTGCGGCGGAGATTCGCCGACTCACTCAAGCTGCGCGTGATAACAGCGCGAAGAAGAGCGAGCTAACCGGCGGCACGATCACCATCACCAGCCTCGGCAAACTGGGCGGTATCGCATCAACACCCGTCATCAATCTGCCTGAGGTCGGCATCATTGGCGTGAACCGCGCGGTCGAGAGACCCATGGTTGTCAATGGCCAGATCACCATACGTTTGATGATGAATCTGTCATCGTCTTTCGATCATCGTTTTGTCGACGGCTACGATGCAGCCGCGATGATTCAGCGCATAAAGGAAATGCTCGAGCACCCGGCGACGATTTTTTTGACGGATTGATCTAAGATCGGTCCCCATGACACGAACGAGCGTTAGCCTCGAGGCGCCTTACCTAATCTATATTGGTGATGCGCCCGATCTTCACCATGCGAAAACCGGCGCAGGAATTGCCTACTGGCGACCTGAGTTCTGCAAGGGACAAATGCGCCTGCCGCATTGCACGGTCGATCTCGGCCTTCCCGACATGTCACCCAATGACGCAGTGGTTGCCGGTATCAAAACGGCGATTATCGGCGTCGCCCCGATGGGCGGTAAAATTCCCGACACCTGGGTTCCGCAACTCGTAGTACTGGCCGCCGTCGGAATTGACATAGCGGCAGGATTACATACCAAGCTATCCAATATTCCGGCCCTGGTTACCGCCGCCAAAAAGAGCGGATCTAAACTGATCGACGTTCGCGTACCCCCGCAAGAGCTTCCCGTCGGTGATGGCCGTCCGAGAGCCGGCAAGCGAGTCTTGACGGTCGGTACCGACTGCGCGGTGGGTAAGAAATATACCGCGCTGACGCTGCATCGCGAACTCCTGCGCCGTGATATCAAGGCAACATTCAGAGCGACTGGCCAGACCGGCATCATGATCGCGGGCGAAGGCATTCCAATCGATGCAGTTGTTGCGGATTTTGTATCCGGTGCGGCGGAAGTGTTATCTCCCGACAATGATGACGATCACTGGGACGTCATTGAAGGTCAGGGCTCACTGCTCAACCCGAGTTACTCGGCGGTTAGCCTTGGTCTGATGCACGGCTCACAGCCAGACGCTATCATTCTCTGCCACGATGCCGGTCGCGTGCAGATTGACTCAACCGGCGGCGACTACCCCATTCCGCCACTTGACGAAGTTATAGACGACACCTTGCGACTGGCTCGCAGAACCAACCCGCGCTGTTTTTGTGCTGGCGTCAGCGTGAACACATCAAAAATGGATGATTTGGCTCGCGACACCTACTTGTCCGGCTTGCAAAGTGATCTCGGCATTCCATGCGTCGACGCCGTTGCCACGGGTATGTCGCCGATCGCCAATTTTCTTTTGAAGTACGCGTCGTGAAGCGCAAGGTATCCATTCGTCTGGAATCCTGGCCGAGCATTATTCCGTTTCGAATTTCGAACAAAGTCTGGAACGATTTTCCCTGCATTGTCCTGGCGATCGAACAGAATGGAATTGTCGGACGCGGCGAAGCGCTGGGCGTTGATCTCAACGGTGAGACACCCGAGTCGATTGCAGCACAATTGCAGGACATTACGGCCGAACTTTCCGGCGAGCTCGATCGAACGCATTTACTCGATTTGCTGCCGCCCGGGGGCGCGCGATGTGCCGCGGACTCCGCATTGTGGGATCTGGAATCACAACTGTCCGGCAATAACGCCTGGCAATTAGCGGGCGTTAACCCGGGCCCGATCGAAACCGTATTCACGATTGGTCTGGAAGATACTCCGGAGAAAATGGCTGCAAAGGCCCTCGCCGCGAGTGATCTCTCGTTGTTCAAGGTCAAGCTGAGTGATGACCGCCCGGTCGAACGCATAGCGGCAATCCGCGAAGCGAGGCCAGACTCGCGACTCGTCATTGATGTGAATCAGGGCTGGACCTTTCCGGAACTGCAGGAATACGCACCCATAATGCACGAGCTCGGCGTTTTGATGATTGAGCAACCACTGCCGCGCGGTAAGGACCAGGAACTCGAAGGTTTTGAATCTGCTGCACCGCTTTGTGCCGACGAGTCCTGTCAGCATTTGGGAGAACTGGATGCCGTTGCTACACGCTATCAAATGATTAACATCAAACTCGATAAATGCGGCGGACTGACACATGGCCTGGACCTCGCGCGGGCAGCGCGTGCGAAAGGTCTCGGTCTCATGGTCGGTTGCATGGGCGGAACTTCGCTTTCAATGGCGCCGTCGCACGTCATCGGTCAGCTCTGTGACTTCGTCGACATCGACGGGCCATTGCTGATTACGAAAGACCGCGATGGCGGGCTCATTTATGAGCGCGGAATAGTTTCTCTACCAGCCCAGCCATTCTGGGGCAACGCCAGCGCCTGAACCCGACGCCTGACGAAGCGGGCTATGAGACGGGTGTAGAGAACTCGTAAATGGTCTGCTGCGAATAGGACGCACCGGATGCAAGAGACGCGGAAGGAAAGTTGGGTTGATTGGGTGCGTCCGGGAAATTCTGTGTCTCGATAGCCACTCCCTGGCGAGGTGAGAATGAGTCGCTGAGACCATCACCGGTATATATTTGCACGCCGGCTTGTGTCGAATGCACCAGCAGGCTGATGCCGGTTTCGGTGGATCTCAATTCAACGCAAGGTCTGAGCACGCCCGGCTGGCCGTTTGTCACAAGATTGTGATCAAGGCGCCTCGATCCCAATGGCGACAACTTGCGAAGATCAAATTTCGTGCCCTCGACGCTCGCGATTTCACCGGTCGGTATTCGTCGCTCGTCGACCGGCGTGTAGCAATCTGCGGCGACGCGAATCTCATGGTTGTCGATACACTCCTGCGACGCACCAAGATTGAAATACGCGTGAGTGGCCAGGTTAACCACAGTGTCTCTATCCGTCGTGACGCGAAATTCCACAGACAAGGAGTAATCGCCAAGCAACTGATAAATGACTTCTATTTTCAGGTTTCCCGGAAAACCCTGGGATCCGTTCGCCGACTCATGACGGCAGATGATCGAATCGTTGCTTTGCTCCAGCAGAAAACGCTGCCGGTGCAAGCCATCGGCTCCACCGTGCAGGCAGTTGCCAGAAGGAACTTCATTCTTATCGACCTGGTAAGTCGCACCGCCAATCTCGAAATGCCCGGCGCGTATGCGATTCGCATATCGACCCACGGTCACGCCAACGTAGTTTTGATCGGCAATATAGTCCTCCAATCGCTCGTACCCGAGAACGCAATTCACGAGCCCATTCGGTGTCGGTACGGAAACAGACCTAAGCGCAGCACCAACATCCAGAACCGTCACCTCGAAGCCCGCGTTTGATGTCAGCGTCATATGCGCGACAGGGGTTTCGGATGCGGAGGTACTCATATCAATGGGTCGTCGGCTGTGAGATGACGTCGGTCTGCACGATACTAACGAATTCCCTGAGCCTTTCAACGAGGTCAATTTCAAACGAAATTGGCAATTGGTGCATCTAAGTTCAAAGAAAGCGTAAATCGCTGATTCGAATCAATATCGGGGGAGCCAAAAACTGAAAATCGCAGACACATCGGCACAGGATGTGCGGTTAGCGCCGCGCGATCCGCGCCGTAATCAATTAATTTTCGCCGGAATTGGCATCGCTGTTATTGCATCGATCCTGTTTGCTGCACCCTGGGTGAAACGATGGGCAAATGCGACGGTGAGCGTGCCATTCGAGCGTGTCCGTACCGGCGTTGTCACCAAGGGTGACCTTGTGCGCGATGTTTCCGTTCAGGGCCGGATCGTCGCTGCGGTCAGCCCCACTCTCTACGCCACGGCCCCCGGCAATATCACGCTGCTCGTTGATGCCGGTGAGCGGGTCGTCGCCGGACAGGAACTGGCCCGCGTCGATAGCCCTGACCTGGCGAGTGCGCTACAGCAATCCGAGTCCACACTGGAACAACGCAAAGTCGAACTGGAACGGCAACGCATTGAGTCACGCCAACAGGCGTTGGAAAAGCGCAAGGCCGCGGACCTTGCTGACGTTGCATTGGTGGCCGCAAAAAGAGAACAACGCAGAGCGCATGAAGCCAACGAGCTCGGCGTTATACCGGTCATCGATTTCGAAAAAGCACAGGACGACCTCCGCAACGCGCAACTCGCGTACCAACATGCGATTGCCGATGCGAGCCTGTTTGATGAACGTCTCGCCTTCGAGCTGCGCGCGAGCGAGTTTGAGGTCGGTCGGCAGGCCTTGTTCGTCGACGATCTTCGTCGACAGGTCAGCGATCTCGCCATCAAATCACCGGTTGACGGGATCGTCGGGGACCTGCTGGTCGATCAGAAGTCCGCTGTATCCCGGGATACGCCGGTAATGGCGGTCGTCGATCTCACGCGTTTTGAAATTGATGCTCTGATCCCCGAAAGCTACGCCGATGATCTCGCAATCGGCATGCAGGCGGAGATTCAGGTCGGCGGCAAACGTTACGAGGGTCAGCTCGTCGCAGTGTCGCCGGAGATTATCAACAACCAGGTCGCGAGTCGTATTCGCTTCAACGGCAATGGGCCCACAAACCTGCGGCAGAACCAACGTCTGACGACACGAATTCTGCTAGCTGAATACAACGACGTGTTGATGGTTCAGCGCGGCCAGTTTCTGGACAGCGGTGCGGGACGCATCGCTTACGTAATTAATGACGACCGTGTGGCCGAACGCCGCCAGATACAAACCGGTGCTCGAAGTCTGGGGGCGGTGGAAATCGTTTCCGGACTGCAGCCTGGCGACATGATCGTCGTTTCGAATCTTGACCCGTTCCGCGGTGCGGACACGGTTCTGTTAACGGATTAAGGAGAGTAACCCGATGTTGAAAATGAGCAAGGTATCCAAAACCTACCGCACCGATATTGTCGAAACGCACGCGCTGCGTGAATTCTCACTCACTGTCGATGAAGGTGAATTCGTGTCAGTGACCGGCCCGTCCGGCTCCGGCAAAACCACATTCCTCAATATTGCAGGCATGCTGGAGGAATTGAGTGGCGGAACCTACGAACTCGATGGGCGCGATATATCGAAGTTGAATGACAAGGAGCGGTCGAAAGTTCGAAATGAAAAGATCGGCTTCATTTTCCAGAGCTTCAACCTGATTCCGGAGCTCGACATTTTCGACAACGTCGATGTACCGCTGCGTTATCGCGGCTTTAACGGCGACGAACGCAGGCGACGCATCGAAAAGTGCCTCGAGATGGTCGGCCTGACGTCTCGCATGAAACACTATCCGGCGCAGCTGTCTGGCGGTCAGCAACAACGTGTCGCTATCGCGCGTGCTCTCGCTGGCGAACCGCGTTTCCTGCTCGCCGATGAGCCAACGGGAAACCTCGACACCAATATGGCGGACAGCGTTCTGGATCTCCTGACCGAGATCAACGAATCGGGTACCACGATTATCATGGTGACCCACGAATTAGCACTCGCCGACCGTGCGAAAAGAAACATATTTGTCCGTGATGGTCAGGTTAGCGACGGTCCGCCCGACATGCATCTCGCTACAGCCGCGAACGCGTAACGGAGACCATTATGTTTCGCTATTACCTGAAGCTCGGCATTCTCAGCATTCGCGCCAATCCGGCACTAAGCGCCCTCATGGTGGCGGCCATCGCTATCGGCATTGGTGCCTGCATGTCGATCGTGACCGTCCGTCACGTCATGAGCGATAACCCGATTGCGCACAAGAATGATGTGTTGTTTCACGTGCAGGTCGACAACTGGAACCCGGACGACCCCTACGACGAGCCTAACGAGCCTCCCGAGCAGCTTACCTACCTGGATGCGACGGCTTTGCACCAGGCCGGACGCGCTTTTCGTCAGACCATAAGCTTCAAGTCCGATCGCGTGGTTCAACCCGACGGTGAAGACATCCGACCTTTTCAGGAAGAAGTTCGAGCCACAAGCGCCGATTTCTTTGCGATGTTTGACGTGCCGTTCCAGTTTGGCGACGGCTGGGATGCTGCGGCAGACCAAACTGAGGAACACGTGGTTGTGTTATCGGCTGAGATGAATCAACGCTTATTTGGCGGTGAAGACTCCGTCGGCCGGACGATGACCATGAACAACGAACTTTTCCGCGT
>RCNC010002920.1_pt1 | contig 12265 bp, 8 predicted proteins | sample 2041301 | NCBI WGS metagenome assembly RCNC01 (sample SAMN09708231, study PRJNA481090) | Marine sediment metagenome, whole genome shotgun sequencing project. | biome: marine sediment; feature: ocean; material: sediment; isolation source: Sewage treatment plant 13A marine sediment (STP13A) ... | reverse complement strand
TTATTACAACACGGTTACCCTAAATGACAATGAAGCAAACACAAGCACCACCTATTCGGGGATCGGTGATTTCGATGCACGATTTCTTGCGGTCGCATATGCCACCAGTAAGTTTGCCATAGCTCCCGGATTAGAAGCCTTCTTCAACACCGCTTCAAATGACGTAGTTGGTGCTGGACAGAACATTCTTGCACCGGTTGTCTTCTTTGGGTTTTTCAATCTGTTGGGGAAGGCTAGTATCTTTGCACCGGGCTACCAACACCGGTTTAACCTTGATGGTAAAACAGTCAACCAGAGTGTATTCGACATTTATTATGTCAAAGTACTGGCGAAAGGAAAGAACTGGTTAATACTCAATCCTCAGCCCGTTATTGACTGGGAGAACGATATTCAGTACATGGTGGTCGATGTAGAATGGGGCTTCATGATCGCTAAGGCAGCTGGACTAAGCGGATCCATTCGCCCTGGATTTGGTGTTGGTGCGGATAGACCCTTTAACTATAACTTCGAGTTTGCAATTAGATTTGTTTGGAGATAAATATAATTTCGAGACTGTTTAAAAAGCCTTTATTGTCACATTGAGTAGAGTCGAAGAGTATTAGATTAATAATCTGCTTATTTCGGCTCTGCTCTATGTGATGAACTTGCTTAGGTATTAACTTTTTGCAGATCTCCTTTATTAATTCACCTAATGAAATTTGTATAAAAAAATAGCAAAAGAAAGTAAGAATTCACTTCGACAAAGTGCGTGCATCGTTATTGCCTTGGACGAGTCATCAAAACCTTACCTTGGTGTCGAAAATACCGATATCATTTTCACAAGTTAGTCTATGGACCGGACTTTGATCGTCTGGGGAAGACCTGGACCGCAAAACGTCCTGAGTAAATAAGATAGAAAATAACAAGAAGAGAACAATGAAAACAATATTTCTGACTCAAGTTTATTTGGAGATAAATACCCATGAAATAGTAACTACTTTTTTATCATATTAATTAGCATGAAACGATTATACACTAAAGAAATATTAATAATAGGACTTGGTCTCCTATTATATTCTTGCCAGAAAGAAGAAAGAACCAACGAACAATTGGCGCGGGAAGAAATTATGGCTGTAGAAAACCTTCTACGAGATAACCAATGGAAATTTATTGATATGACAGTTAAGGTGAAATTGGAGTCAAAAGCCATTCCTTTACTGGTCAATGTCTCAGACGAAAATGGTATGGTCCAGCCAGGCTTATATGATTCCTACGCCATTTATGGTAATAATTTTCGTCAACTAAAGAGTACCTATACATTTGACAGGGATAATATTTTGCTGGATACAACAAAGCAAGGTGAGTATAACAGAATTGCTGGATATTATGTTTTGAGTACTTCTCAGATACGAATAAATCCTGACTCAGCGAGAAAAATAAACTTTGATTACATTCATAATACTAAAGACAATTCCTTTAATCTCTCGGCTAACAGTGCTTATAGCAGTGAATTTATAGCTGCTATTAATACTCGGATAGTTAATTCTATCATATCCGGCACACCCGATGATTTGGCAAACGCAGTGGTTGATTTACTCAAGGATAATGAGAAGGTATCAGAGGGAATTGAGCGCTTTTTGTATGAGATAATACATAGTAAAATTGAAGAAATCACTCAGTCACCTGAAGAACTCTCAGAGAGTCTTGCAAGAGTTTTAGTACAAAAACTTAGTGAATTAGATTGGGAAGAGTTGCTTTATGAAAGAATTTTAGAATTCTTATACGACTTACAAGCCCAGAATCCGGAAGAAAGAGCAACTGAATTAGCACAACGAATAGCTGAAAAAATTGAAGCCTCGCTTTCACAAAATGATATATACGAAGTCTTATTGCCCGTAGTACAAAACTTTGAGTCTGAAACATTGCCTGTACTCTCTTCACGAATTGCTGCCGTAGTGTACGAAAAGATAGCCACGGAACTAAGTGAAGAAAATATATATAATCGGGTATACCCAATTTGGGAACAGTTTACACTGGCCGACTCGACTACAGTAACTGAAACTGCCGATACCCTTGCTGCTATTGCTTCAGCACGCTTTTTCAATGCAGATACACTCACTGAAAAACTGCAACCATTTGTGCAATCAATAAAAGATACACCGACGCTTAAATTAAGTGCCATGTCACAGGATATTATTGACCAGGTTCTAATTCCGGCAATTGACGATTTAAATGAGAAGTTCCCGGGATTAGATCTTAACCCTGACTGGAAAACAGTAAAACCTATTATCACGAGCTTATTAACTGCAATTAAGGCAAAGCTGGGATCTTCAACAGTAGAAGAACTCTCAGCCGAACTGGCCGATGGCATCATCGGTGTATTAGATCTACTTCTGCAAAAAGGATTTGAGAAGGCCATTTATAGTTTACAGCAAATACCTGCAGACCAGGCTGCTTCAGTAGTAGCGTCATGGATTACTAACCTTATAGAAATAGTTGAGCAACCGGTTGTTGATTTTATAACATTAAAACTTGACGAAATATTTTTAAAGTTTGAAGCAGAAAAAGTCACCCAAGAGTTGTCGGTCCTGATTCATTCTAAACTAATTGAAGTATTCAGTGAAGAAAACCTTTATAATTTGTTCCTTCCTATATTGGAAAAATTCCAGGAAGCTGATTTAGAAAGAATTGCCAAAGTAATAACCAGATTAATTGGTGAAATTGGCTTAATCCCTGATGATCTTACCGAAGAAGATTTGATCGCGGCTCTAACACCACTCATTGGTGATTTAATAGGCAATATTGAGCCTGACAATGCAACCCAAAAACTTGTTGATCTACTCTTGAATAATAATCTAGTAAAACAGCTTGATGGTAAGATTTTAATGCAGGCACTGAAATTTAAAATTTATGAATTGCAAGGCCGACTAGCCGGCAACGTTAATGCCATAGAGGAAATTTTCATTGTAATTAAATCAAAATAAACTTTAAGAAGCTAGTCCTATGAAAAAGCATATAGTAGTCATTTTACTTTTAATGTTACCCATTATCGGCTTCAGCCAGTACAACCAGTATGAACCAAAGGATACAACAAAACAGCAATACCCATATAGACTTCCAATATTTGGGAATTTCCTTCATGACGTTGGCGTGGATTTGCCCTACCCAATGGGACTCATGGTGAATTCGTATTTGGGGGTACAGAATATTTTGATAACTGATATTGCGGTAGGTTTTGAAGGAGGTGAAGGTGATGGCATTCCACTAACTGATATTACCCGGTTGATTGAGTTTGAGGATGTTAAAGCAACCGCCTATTCCCTTAATTTCCGGCCAGATATATGGGTTCTACCTTTTCTTAATGTTTATGGAATTGTTGGCAAGGCTTGGACTGAATCTGATGTAATTATCTCTTATCCATTTAAGCTTAATGCCCTTGCTAAGCTGGATGGAATGACTTTCGGTGTAGGATTGACATTTGCCGGGGGATTCAAGAATTATTTTTTCGTATTGGATATGAATAATGTTTGGACCTACATGTCAAACTTTGAAGACCCTGTAAAAACAGGAATACTGTCACCTCGTTTTGGCAGAACCTTTAAGCTAAAAAAGCCTGAATCAAATTTCGGAATCTGGGTAGGAGCGATGAGAGTTGGGTTAGGAGGAGTTACCACAGGAAGTATCAAATTGGCAGATGTTTTACCTCAGGAAACATGGGACAATATAGACCAAACTGTTCAGAATTATTATGATTGGTATGATGGACTGGATGAGAATAAGCAAAACGTAGCAGACCAAATATTAACCCCTATAATTGAAAACTTAGCTGCCGGTAATGGTGAAACAACTGTACTCTATAGTATAAGAAAGGAGTCAAAAAAAGAATGGAATATGCTTGTAGGGGGTCAGTATCAAATTGATAAGCATTGGCAGATTCGTACAGAATTTGGATTTTTGGGTGAGAGATCTTCATGGTTATTATCAGCTAACTATAGATTTGGAGTTAAGCTAAAAAAATAATTTTTATAACCCTGAAACCGCTGCCATGATGGCCAATCCCCAAAAGAAATATGCGATCAGCTCACTCAATAAAGATCTGAAGTACAACAAAGATGGTTCCCTGGATGTGTTCTTTGGCCCTGATGCTCCTAAGGGCCTTGAAGCCAATTGGATACAAACGACTGAAAGCGAGTTTTGGCTGGGCTTTAGGTTCTATGGACCGGACCTTGATCGTCTGGAGAAGACCTGGACCCCGAAATGTCCTGAGAAGATCAGATAGCAAATGAAAGGGAGAGAACAATGAAAACAATGTTGATTTATTCCGTTTAATAAATATTTGATAGAATATGAGTTATAAATTATTAAAACCTTATGTATCACATCTCTAGAACCTTAGGGTATTTGCTCCTTGTAGTACTTTTGCAACTCCCAATGTTCTTGTTTGGGCAATCTGATACACTTACTAAGAAGGAACAAAGAAAGCTTAAAAAGCAGATCAAGATAGAACAGGGAAAACCCTTGTTCACACCTTTAGCCGGACCTGCATATACCCCTGAAATGGGATTTACGGTTGCGGGTGGGGTATTGATATCATTCAAAACAAAACCCAGCGACAGCTTAATTCAACGATCCTCTTCACCTTTCATGTTTGGGGTCAGTTCAACTGGGGCTATTTTTTTCTCATCAGTTGTGTCTACCTTCTGGCTCCAGGATAAAATTAGGGTTTATGGTGACATCTGGTTTAAAGATATGCCTGATAACTATTGGGGGGCAGGTTACGAAAATGGATATAATACGCCTAAATCTGATTCTACAACAGCCTATAAGAGGTTGTGGTTGTGGTTTAATCCTAGGATCTTATGGCAATTCAGGCCAAATTTCTTTGTGGGTCTGAATATAGATTACAATTATACTGAAGCAAGAGAACCCAGTGATGGTGTTATGGAAGACCCAGACTATATTAAATATGGCCCAAAAAATTTTAATTCCGGCCTGGGTCTAATTCTTCGATACGACTCAAGGGATGTACCCGTAAATGCTTATAAGGGTACCTTTATTGATTTGCGAGCAACATTTTATACGCCAACATTTGGAGGGGATAATAATTATCAGATTTATCTACTGGATTTTCGAAAATATTTCCAGATAACCCGACCTGGCAGAACCATTGCTGTACAGGCAAAGACCAGAATTGGAGTAGGGAATGTGCCCTATGGGGAAATGTCTCAACTGGGTACTCCGTTTGATTTGAGAGCATATCCCTGGGGGCGATACAGAGATAAATCACTGGTTTTCTTTTTGGGTGAATACCGCCATATGTTTTTAAAGAAATCAGGTGATATGAGTAAACATGGTGTTGTTGCCTGGCTAGGAGTCGGTTCCATTGGCTCAGATCCCTCAGAGTTTAAAAACTGGTTGCCAAATGCCGGATTTGGCTATAGATTTGAGGTACAACCCCGTATGAATGTAAGAGTTGATATAGGATTTGGCCGCGAGGTGGCGGGATTTTACTTTAATTTTAATGAGGCTTTTTAACTTTAATTAGGTAGATAATTTATATTTATGTTTACAAAATTGAATACCTCTTTTAGTTTTAATCAACTCATATAATAAGTACATTTAGGATTGTCATATATCATTTTTAAATAATAATTGTTTCAATTTAAATAAATTTTAGGAACCATGAAAAAACTAGTATTCATTATTACTGTCATTGCATTTTTATCTTCGTGCAAAAATTCTAGTAACCAACAAAAAGAAGAACCTTTAAATCCAAAATTGGTGGAATACCATGAGAGAGCAAAAGAAGTATTCGATAGACCTGCAATACCAAGTGAGATCTCAATTTTACTTGAGTCATCAGGAGCACCTTTAATGGCTGAGTTAATGCATGATCCGTCAGCATGGAAGAAATTTGCTACTGATCAAACTTCGGCTGCTGCAAATATGGGTGTATATCTTGCGGATGCTATAGTCTTTTTCGCCTACGATAGTATCAGGCTATCCTATAATAGTGCTATGGCTGGTAAATCACTTGCTGAAGTGATTGGTATTGATGAAAGTGTTTTTAGGGGATATTTTAAAGACAGATATATATATGATAGACAAGGTGATTCGCTATTTTTTGTATTAGATGCTGCGATGGCCAGGGCAGATCATTCCTTAAGTAGCAATGAGCGGTTCAGATTACTAAGTGCTTTGTACGTTGGAAATTTTATTGAAAAAATGTACATCGTCTCGAATATCATATTTAGTTCCCCGGTTGACCTTCCTGAAGAACCAAGATTATTAATACTGCGTGAAATGATGCTTGTAATGAAATACTTTTTATACCGACTTGACTATATAATAGAATTAGTTGAAGAAGTTTCGATTAATGAGGAGGGCAAGTATCTGTTGAATGATTTAAAAATTCTAAAAGAAATGTACGTTGAACACATGTATACCGATGAAGAATTGTACCAACTAAAAGCCTATGAGATTTTTGAAAATGAAGGTTTATTAGGTATGCACGAACTAATTGGTAATATGCGTAATTTTATTGTAACCCAGGGCAAATAAGTATTTATAGATAGTAAATACAATACTAATGCTATACTTTACTGATAGCATATTTTTGTAAGAGACTAATCTGGAAAAATTCAGAGAGATGAAAATATTTAAACAAATACACTACGAGATGACTAACATCAATCATTGGATTGTATCTATATATTTCTCAAAAAGAGTTTCATCTTATTTAGTTATTCTAACTGTAGTAATTTCCCTATTCCAGGCTTCACCTCTTTCAGCACAGCAGGTTTCTCCATTCCAAACCGGACATTTTATGCCTGCTTTTGCTAATGTGAGGGACTTTACGAAAATGCAACCTGGATTGGTGGTACTATCTTATAATTATTACGCATGGGCAGATAAGTTTGCCGACCGTTATGGGAAAAAACACGATAAAGTATACCTGGAAGATATTGATCCTAATCTTCCAAGTGCTGTTTTTTCAGTTGATGTAAATTCGGTTACTACTGTGCCCGCCTTGTTCTGGGGATCAAAATCTACTTTTCTTGGAGGGGCAAATTTTGTAGCAGGTATAACCCCCAGTTATTTCTGGGCTAAAACCTTTATTGCTGCAAAACAAGTCGGACAAAATATAGATACTCTCTACAGCAAAAACGAAGAAGCCAAACTTTCTGGCTTTGGAGATTTATCAGTGATCCCTTTCGGTTTATCATGGGGATGGACACATTTTGATTTTACATTTTACTATGGCTTTACTGCACCCACCGGTAGGTATGCTACCGGTGCAGATAATAACATAGGATTGGGATTCTGGACAAACCAGTTCCAGGGTTATGGTTACTGGTACCCGAATAAATCCCAGGCAACTGCTTTTATGTTGGGTTTAACCTATGAGATAAACAGCAAAGTCAAAGGAGAAGAGTTAAACCCAGGTGACCGCTTTTCGTTGGAATGGGGATTCAGTCAATATCTATCTGAACGTTTTGAGTTCAGTCTTATGGGTGGCCATAACTGGCAGATGGCTGATGACAAAGGTGATGATGTTTTTTGGGATGCAAGCTATCATGATCGTAAAAGCACCATAGCTTTCAGTCTGGCTTATTGGGCGGTAAAAAACCGATTATACATCTCAGGCAAATACATGGTCGATTATAGCGCCAGGCAAAGATTTCTCATGCAAGGAGTTATGATTAATTTGATTTTCGTGACCAATGCCCTGGATGGCGTTAAGAATTAATTTTTTATTACAGATAAATTCGATGCCATGGAAAAAGAAACAATGATACCTAAAAGCAACTCATCCTCTATATTTTTCACTTTAGCCTCAATAGCAATAGTTATTATTGGGCTAATACATTTCGATGCTATTCTTAAGCCTTTTTTCATCGCATTTCTAATCTGGTTTGTCATTTACCGGCTAAAATTTTCTATAGGGAAGATCAAAATAAGCGGAAAATCGCTTCCACCTATAGTTTGCAATATTCTTGCCTTTAGCATTATTTTTATTCTAATTTACTTTGTGGTTGAATTATTGATCGTCAACCTGGAAGGTATAACCGCCTCAATGCCTGAATACATTTCAAACCTGAATAAATCCTACGGCGATGTAAGCGCCTTTTTCAACGATCCAAAATATGCAGAATACCTGCAAGAATGGATCAACGGTGTAGACCTTTCAGGAATAGCTGCTTTACTCGTTAATTCCCTATCGGGTGTTTTAGCCACTCTGGCAGTTGTCATTATTTATGTTATTTTTTTACTGATTGAAGATGCAGCACGAAAAAATAAATTTGAGAAACTGTTTCCTGAGACAGGAAAACGGTATAATAAATTTGCTAATAACCTGCAGCGTATTGACAAAGCCATTCGCTCCTATATCTGGTCAAAGACAGTAATAAGTTTGATTACAGGGATTATAAGTTATATAATTCTTTTTATCATGGGTGTAGATTATGCTTTCCTTTGGTCATTCCTGATATTTGTGTTGAATTTTATTCCCTACATAGGGCCTTTGATCTCTTCCATTCTGCCGGCAGTCTTTGCTGTGCTGATTACAGGAGACCTACAGCGATTTGTATGGGTGTTTGCAGCATTGTTGGGTATACAGATCCTTCTTGGAAATTTCATTGAACCAAAAGTAATGGGAAGAGGTACAAACCTTGGACCTGTTACGGTTATCCTGGCCCTTGCTTTCTGGGGTATGATTTGGGGTGTAACAGGTATGATACTGGCGGTGCCGGTTACATCAGTACTTGTGATTGTCTGCAGCCAAATACCATCAGCCCGTACCCTTGCCATTTTGATGTCTGAAAAGGGTAATTTTCCCGAGATCGAAAATGAAATTTGATATAAACTACTTGTATAAGAGTTATCAAAACCTTAAATGAATATTGAAAAATGAGAGGTGTATTCTAGGATTACCATATTTATTTCTATTACCATTTTTTATTTAAAGAAATCGCTAAGTAAGAAAGATCATCAGCGCTCCTGCAATGGTAAGAAGAATATTTGCAAATGCATATGCTCCAGTATAACCAATACCAGCTATTGTACTTTTTGATAGATCATTAATTACATTTAAAGCTCCTCCGCTTGTCATGGCACCAACAATTGCACCTAGCAACATCAAAGGATTCATTTTTAAAACCTTATATCCATAAGCAAATGCAATAAATAGGGGTATTAGAGTGATTGCAATTCCTGACAACAATAGGGTTATCCCACTTTCCTGAATGGTATCCATAAGTCCACCACCTCCTCGTAAGCCAACACCAGCCATGAAGAGCAACAATCCCAGTTCAGTGAAAATCCAACGGGCACCATCAGACATTCCTCCAATCACTGGGAATAAAGATCTCAGATAGCCTACCAGCAATCCTAATAACAGTAAACCTCCTGCTGTACCCAGCCCAATTTTTATCCCTAAGATACTTACTGTAAGTGTTCCGACTAGGATACCTAAAACAACGGACCAGGAAAAAGTAGAAAGGTCTGTTTGTTCAGCTGTTTTTTCAAGATGACCAAGTTTATCTTTTAATGCTTCGAGTCCTGCATCCGGCCCAGTAACATAAAGAACATCGCCTCTTTCCAGTTCAGCTTCAGGAGTCACATCAATATCAATTCCAAGCCTTACGATACGGGTAACAAATGAACTATGCTCTGTAGCAATTGAGAGCTTCCCTAACTCGGTTCCTGATGACAACTTATGAGTTATGCAAATTCTTACAGACTCGGGTGTATAATGTAAAAGTTCACGGTCTCTAACAATAGGTCCAATAATATCACTTGAAATATCTTTTAAAGCTTTTGGATCAAAAATACCAACAATGGACAGATCATCGTCATCCTCCAGTATGGTATCAAGGGTTGGATTAAAAAGTTCGCCGTTTCTTCTTATTTTTTGAACAGTAAATTGAAGTTTACTCCTCTCGTATATTTCTTTTAATGATGATCCTATAATCTTTTCGTTCTTTAGCCTGAAGGCCCGAACCAGAATATCACTTTGCGAAAATGCTGGTTGTTTTCTGCCGGCCTCATCTTCTTTTTTCAGTTTAATTGCTTCTTCTGCCAGATTAATATTGAAGAGTTTTGGCATTAATCCAATCACCAAAATTAAACCTACCAAACCAAAAATATAGGTAATGGCATAAGCTGTTGTGATATTTGTCCTTACTTGCTCAACAGTATAATTTTCGGGAACAATATATTCGGCAGATTGAACAGCATCGTCCGCAGCTGCCAGGGTTGGTGTTGAAGTCAGGCTACCTGCCATCATACCAGCCGAAATGCCGGGCTCAAAGTTTAGTATTTTGGATAAACCAAAGGCCAGAAAAAAACCTGAAATTGAAACGATCAAAGCAATAGCTATATAGCGACGACCATCTTTCTTAAGGGCCTGGATAAACCTTGGACCAGCGCTATATCCAACTGAAAAGATAAAAATAACAAATCCTAAAGTTTCTATTTCCGGTAAACTTTTATATCCAAAATGACCAAACAACAATCCGCTAAGCAAAACACCTGCAACCGACCCTAATCGGAAGCTTCCGATTTTAATACTTCCAATAACAAAACCAATTGAAAGCACAATAAACAGAAGAAGAATAGAATTTCCTGAAATAATATCTTTTATTGAATCCATACGAATGAGTTTAAATGCATATAAGTATATCAATTTTTTTATTCAGAATTTGCTATTTACTATAACACATAGGTGGTATTAGTTTTAAGAGGCTTAAATGCTGGAAGTAAAGTAGAAGAGAAATAAGTTTTGTTAAGCTTGTGAATGTTTGCTCTATTTCTTGATTTTGAACATAGGCTTTATGTTTGGAGGCTCTAGACAACTTCCGAAATAACTTCCCCAATGTCAAGGGGATCATGGATATTGATTTTAGTTTACCCGATATTGATGGCAAAAATGATAATTGGCATGCCTGAAAAGAATATCGAAAAGTTTTCCATTCATAGAGGTGCCAGAGAATTATTTGTAACAAGGACAACACTTATAAAAAGAGTGCTGCCAACAAAGGGGGGTAATAAATTCTTATCAGTTGAACTGCTTGTTATTATAATGATCCTGGTTCTTTATCCTTGACTCTCTCTCTATAGCACCAAGGTGTTATTGCGCTTTCTGTCTACTAACAATAACTTTATATAATGAAAAACGACACCCATATACATAATCGATGCGTAATCGATGCGATTAAATGGGGATTGAGTTCCAGAAGAAGAAATGGCAAAACGCGTGAAGTTGCTTTCAAGTAATAAAATCGAGAATGAATAAACCGGATTTCAAAATAGATTGCCTGGGAGAGGCAAAGTACCCTTCACCGCTAAACCTCTCAATTCAGAAGGGTGACGCGGTACCTAACTTTGTAAATGATTCGATGCGTGTCGTCTATCAAATAGAGACCGACATCAACCATCACCAGGATTTAGCCGGGCAAGGCCTCCTTGAATTGGCAGGACCTCGTCAGAAAATACATTTCGATCCGGCCCAGACCCATGCAGGCATCATCACCTGCGGCGGACTCTGTCCGGGGCTTAATGATGTCATTCGCTCGCTGGTGATGTCTTTATGGCATAGCTATGGTGTGCGCAAGATCAGCGGTTTTCAGTTTGGCTATCGTGGTCTGCTGCCCGAGTTCAATCTGGAGCCAATTTCCCTCACTCCTGATGTTGTCAGGGGCATTCACCTGGACGGGGGAACGATTCTGGGATCCTCTCGTGGTTACGGCGAACGGACAGAGGAAATGGCCGACACCCTGCAGAATATGGGTGTCAATATACTGTTCACTCTTGGGGGCGATGGCACCCAGAGAGCAGCCCTGGACCTGGCCAGCAATCTTTCTGAGCGAGGTGCACCACTGGCTGTGGTGGGAATTCCCAAAACCATTGACAATGATTTGAGCTTTGTCCAACGTTCTTTTGGTTTTGCTACTGCAGTTGCCATGGCTGACCGCGTGGTTGCAGGTGCCCATGTAGAAGCAATGGGAGCACCAGGCGGTATTGGCCTCGTGAAGGTTATGGGACGTCATTCCGGCTTTATTGCAGCAGCAACGGCTGTGGCCAACAATGACGTCAATTTTGTACTTGTACCTGAAGTGCCTTTTGAACTGGACGGAGAAAATGGGTTCCTATACCATTTAGAGACCCAAATATCAAAGCGAGGTCATGCAGTGATCCTTATAGCAGAGGGAGCTGGTCAGGACTTATTAGAAGCTGAAAGAGGCATAGATGCCTCTGGTAACCAACAGCTCGGAGATATCGGCGT
>RCNC010002497.1_pt1 | contig 12265 bp, 9 predicted proteins | sample 2041301 | NCBI WGS metagenome assembly RCNC01 (sample SAMN09708231, study PRJNA481090) | Marine sediment metagenome, whole genome shotgun sequencing project. | biome: marine sediment; feature: ocean; material: sediment; isolation source: Sewage treatment plant 13A marine sediment (STP13A) ... | reverse complement strand
TTCGATAGGTTATATGAAAGGTTTACTTGAACGTGTAATTGCTGAAGGCTAAATTCTATGAAAAAACCAATAGTCCTGCTATGGTTAATTACTTTTGGGATGACACCTGGTATATTGTATTCTCAAAAATCACCCCAGGCTTTTATCCACCCGGGGTTGCTACAGACCAGTTCAGATCTGGAACTATTGAAGCAAAAAATTGATAATGGTGAGCAACCCTGGAAAGATGCCTACAAAAGATTAAGTAAATCCGTATCACTTGACTTTCAACCAGAACCATTTACTCATGTAATCAGGGGCCCTTATGGGAGACCTTCTATTGGTGGAAAAGAATTATCCAGCAGTGCAGATGCTGCTTATGAGCACTCACTCATGTGGTATATAACCGGCAATAAATCATATGCCCAGAAAGCCATTGAGATTATCAATGCCTGGTCACCGGTATTATGGGATTTTGATGACAATGATGCAAAGGTACTGGCAGGATGGACAGGTTACCTTTATTGCAATGCAGCAGAAATATTGAGGTACACAGAGTCTGGATGGGAGGAAAAAGATATTGAGCAATTCAAAATCATGCTTTTAACAGCCTATTATCCAATGATTATGAATTTTTTTCCGGAGGCAAATGGTAATTGGGATGCAGCCTTAATTAATACCATGATGTGTATTGGCATCTTTTGTGATGACCGGGAGATCTTTGACCGTGCAAAAAATCATTTTCTTCTGGGCAAGGGTAACGGAGGAATAACCAAATACATTTATCCAAGCGGACAATGTCAGGAAAGCACCAGAGATATGGGCCATACTCAAATGGGATTGGACTATTTTGCCAAGGCCTGTCAGGTTGCATGGAATCAGGGTATTGACCTCTACCAGGCTGCTGGAAACAGGTTGGCTCTTGGTTTCGAATACACAGCTAAGTATATGCTGGATGAAGATGTTCCTGCTTATGGAGTATTATCCCAGAGAGGACGCGGACGATTCAGAGATATCTATGAAACTGTTTATCAGCATTACCGGTATGTCAAAGATCTTGATATGCCATATACTGAACGTGCAATTGAACAAACGAGACCCAGATCATCGGTTGAACTTCTTACGAGCTTCAAGGGTCCTCATAACAATTCACCCCGTACTCCTTCAGGATCTCCCATGGACGGTAAATTTGCTCCCGTGGCCGGCGCATTACCTGCATCTTCCTTTCAGCCTCCTCCAAATTCGGTTGGTGTTTTGCCAGGCGAATCCATCCAGTCGGCTTTGGATTCCATTGCAAAAACTGGCGGAGCAGTGATTATGGCCAAGGGAGTACACACCTTGCCTGCGATGCTTGAAATACCAAGTGGGATTACTCTTGCAGGGGAAGGTATCGAAACCATTCTATTTCTTGATCCGGAGCTCACGAGTGATCGTGCAGGTACTGCCCTGGTAAATGCCGACAAAAATCTACATAATGTTACACTGAGAGACTTTGTAATTGAAGGAGCCCTTAAGGTAAAAACATCCAGAGATCCAAACCAGGATCGGCGGCAACGATCCTACCAGATGGCCCCAAGTCGTGCAGGGATTATATTTGCAGGATTGAAAGACGCACAGATGAGCAATATCAATTTTGAACATATTACCGTACGAAACAATACCCATCATGGAGTAGCAATTAAGGGCGCGAAACAGGTTAATATTGTTGCATGTGATTTCAGTGACAATGGTTCAAGTGTCGTTCCAGGTAATGGATTACAACATAATCTACTGATCACTCATGTGGAGGGATGTCAGATAACTGATTCAAGGTTTGATACATCTCCCTGGGGTAATGGTATTGATGTGACCCATAGCTCAGATGTATCGATTTCGAATTGTGAGGCAGCCCGGAACGCCCTCAATGGAATCAGGACAGCTGATTCCAGGCATATTAATATTTCAGGAAATCTATTGGAAGGCAATGATGGAAGTGGCGTTCTTTTTGAACGCCTTGCAAAGGGTTCTGATGCTATTGATGTTCAGGAGAATACATCACATTATAACGGAGAATACGGTATAATGATAGGCCATGTTACAAAAGGCAAGGTCCGGAATAATACATTGGAAGGTAATGGGCAGGGAGACGAGGTTATTCTGGATATGTCAGGAAAGATAACTCATTCTCAATATTGAATGTATAAAATTCATAGAAGTACTTCCATTTGAATTCCTTTCCTGGATCAAGCTTAATACTGATATAGGTTTCAGGACACAAAGTAGTTGAAGAGCCCCAAAGCACCAGTCTCGAAAGAGGCTGGTCACCTGTAATTCTTGCTCCTGCACCGGTTATGCGGTTTTCAATTTTTATGTCAAAATCCTCCACGCTATTATTTATTCCTTCCAATGAGCTGCAATAAATATTTTCACCCCTAACAAGGTCTCTATTAAAAATGATCTTATTCCCCTGTATTTCAGCAATATCTCCTATACCTCTTCCTGTCCCTGAGACATTCACTGGGAAGATCAGTTCAAAACCTTTTCCGATAGGCTGATTATCAATCACAAAGAAATTATGATTATAAACACTTGTTTCAATCGTACGATTCCCAGTATTTTTTAGAATATGAGACAGTACCATTTCAGGTTTGCCTTTAACAAGCTGAACCGTCTTGGTATATTCGTATGAATAATTTTCATCATTCAGTACCTGTGTAAACTGGACCTTACCTGCTTCTTTTTTGGTTTTCCATTTACCCGGATTAACAATCGGATAATAAGTGAAGCCACTATGTTTCTTTTCAGTAGGTTTGGTCATGACGCCCACACCAATCTGTACAAAATTCCCTCCGGGGGTGGTTTCATCATAATTCAGAGGAGAGAAGGATTCCACCGGTCCCATGATGGCATCGTGGATAGTAGGACTATATTTCTTAAACCATTGTCCGAAATAACTATGGCCATCATAATCAAGGCTGGAAATTATGCCTGACCAGTCGAACCTGGTTGCCCTATAATAGCCATTATCTGCATCAGGAAGATAAAGATGGGCTTTGATAATCCCGTTTGTAATTTCTGTCTGAGGATTTTCTGTTAACTGAGAAGCACTGAATATTGCGCCACTCAACAATACAAATACAATAATAAATTTCATCATGTTATTTTTATTTATTCATCCAATCTAACTGGGGCCATGTTTCTGGTCCGTCGTTTTTCTGCAATGCACCTGAGGTGCTTCTCCCGTTCAAAATAATTTGTGACAGCTCTTCCTTGTATTCCTTTACAATCTCCCTGTGTTGGTCGTTCAGATTATTTACCTCAGCGATATCTTCGTTCAGATTATAAAGCTGAAATATAGGTAGATCTTCTATTCCCGGAGAGTTAGGTTTTGGTTCACTCCATCCACCCGATCCAGGACAAAAAATAGCCTTCCACTGGTCTTTTCGATAGGCAAAAGAACCATTGATTGAGTGATGAACAATGCTGGTTCTTACTGCGGCTTTTGATTTTATTTTGAGTGCTGGCAGGAAACTGTAACTGTCTTCAGCTACATCATCTGTAAGGTCAACCTGAAGAATATCAGCCACAGTCGCAAACAGGTCTGTGGTGCATATCAACTGATCTGTTTTTCCCGGACTGACTTTCGCTGGCCAGCGAACGATGTAAGGAACCCTGTGACCACCTTCGAAAATATCTGCCTTATGCCCGCGAAACAGGTAGCTGGGATCATGCCCCTTGGTAGCCAGTTGTTCATAATCGGCCTGATTGGAACAACCATTATCACTGGTAAATATCAGAATTGTATTCTCAGCTATCCCCTGTGCTTCCAAGGTGGACATAATCCTACCCACCATGGCATCCACCATGATGACAAAATCGCCATAGACATTATCCAAACCACTTTTACCTTTAAATTCCTCTGTGGGTAGTATTGGAGTATGGGGTGCCGGAAGCGGCATATAGATGAAAAATGGCTCTTCCTTTTTGGTGTTTTCCTTGATATATGTAATTGTTTTATCAGTGATGCGGGGTAAAACCTGCTCGTGATCAAAGTCCTCAGAAGTTGGCCCTTTTCTCCACCATGTTTGTTTCCCTTTATTTACAGTCTCCTTCACAGGAACCATGGTTGGCATATCGTTTTCAATCCACACATAAGGCGCCATATCTAAGGAACCGCAAAATCCATAGAAATAATCAAAACCAAGAGTGCCTGGTCCGTTTTCTACTTTTCTGGAATAATCTATGCTATCCTTGCTTGCATCCACATTGGCCCAATCCCAACCAAGATGCCATTTTCCAATTCCGGCCGTTTTATAGCCGTTTTCCTTTAATAGTCCTGCGATAGTTTTTCTCTCCTGAGGAATCAGTGCCTTACTATATCCATTTAATACACTTTTTTTCAGGGTAGAGCGCCAGTTGTAACGACCTGTTAAAATTCCATATCGTGTAGGAGTACAGACCGAACTGCTGGTATGGGCATCCGTAAACATCACTCCATCCGCTGCTAATTTGTCAATATATGGGGTGATAATTTTTGAGTCCTCATTAAAGCAGGAGACATCACCATAACCCAGATCATCTGCCATGATGAAGATAATGTTTGGTTTTTTTCCTGTATCTCTTTTTGGATCAGTGCATTCGGAAAACAGAACCAAACTCAGCAATCCCAATAGGGGAATAGTTTTACTTATTGTATTCTTTGGGTTTTTCATATAGATTCTAATTTTTTACAGACCAGCCATAAAGTGCCTGTTTTATCCTGCACAATGGACATGACCGGATTCTGATTAAATCCTTCCTGGTTGGAATATGTGACAAGTCGATACCCGTTCTCAGCCTGTCCAAATAACTGATTAATCCAAAGAGCAGAACCCATAACGGAAAAATCTTATAGCCGAAGAATCTGAACCTCGTCTGTCGGCTGTCTCTGTGTGCAAGGTATAATATTAATAGTAATACCCAAGCAACGATCTTTTGTTTAAATGATGCAATAGAAGCAAAAAATAAATTGTGCTAACAGGAAATACTATTTGTTTTCTAAAACCATTTATCTGACCTTTAATTTAAATTAAAACTGGTTGTCGATACCGGGAAAATCTAACAGAAATAATTAATAAATTATGCATAAGATCATTGTGAATTGGCTTTTTCTGTTCCTTTTTTCTTTATCAACTTTCTGTCAATCAGGTTCAGACAAAATGGAGGTATTAATAGTGGATGGATTCAGTAACCATGATTGGAAGCAAACTACTGAGGTTGTAAAAACAATCCTGGAAGAAAGCGGCTTGTTCACTATTAGTATATCAACATCACCTTCAGAACCTGAAGATGAAGAATGGAAATCATGGAAGCCAGATTTTAAAAACTTTTCTGTTGTTATTCTGAATTCAAATAATATCCATAATAAGGAAATCAGATGGCCAGAGAATGTAGAAAAAAGACTGGAGGATTATGTGAGGTCAGGTGGTGGTTTGTATGTGCTTCATTCAGCAAATAATGCCTTTGCAGACTGGCCTGGGTATAACCTGATGATCGGCCTGGGATGGAGATCTCCGGAAGAAGGGGTTGCCTTGCAGGTTGCTGATAATGGACAAATTAAGAAAATTCCGGTTGGGGAAGGAAAAGCAACCTACCATGGCCCCAGACATGATGAAGTAATATATATTCTTAATGATCATCCCATCAATGATGGTTTTCCGAAAGCATGGAAAACACCTGACATGGAACTTTATAAGTTTGCTAGGGGACCTGCCAAAAGTCTTACGGTTCTTTCCTATGCTCGGGATCATGAAACAAATATCAACTGGCCTGTCGAATGGACGGTTACATATGGGAAAGGAAGGGTGTATAATTCCAGTATGGGGCATCTGTGGAAAGGGGAAACATATCCGGTTGGATACAGATGTTTAGGATTTCAAACAACATTGATCCGGGCAACAGAATGGTTGGGTACCGGAAAAACCACATATCCAATACCCGATAATTTCCCTTCTGAGTCTGATATCAGGATGGTGGTAGGAAAATGAAATGTTCAATTGCAGTAACCGGCAAGTATCTCCGTCCCTCGGGGTTTAATTGTACGGAAGTGATTTCCTGGTTACTGTTTCTCGACATACACATAGTAAGCAGGATGTACCCTTCCATCCTCATCGATCAGCTGTGCTTCCATGTCGTATTTACCGGCAGATATTTTTGCCGTGAAGCTCACTTCTTTCTGCCCATCCACAATCTCTGCAGCATCACTTAAATCGGCTACATAGATATAAGCCTGAACAAAGTCAGTCTTCACACCGGCAGGCATGGCTCTATCCAGCTCCAACAGCTTTTCCTTTGCCGGAAAGGATTCATTAATGGCCAGGCCACTTTCCCTGGGAAACCTGCAAAGGCTGATTTTGTATTCACCGTCCTCAACAAACTGAATTTTCCATCTTCCTGTAGCCTGTACTGCTGTGACAGCTCCGTACTGATGCCAGATATGACCAAACTTACCAGTCATCATATCGTGTGCAGAAATTCGACTTGGGTTTTCATGTGGAGATCCCACCTTGATGTACGCATATCTCTCATCAACACCTTCATCCACAAAAGATTGCCACCATCTTTCATAACCTTCAGCCAGCTTTGCCACAACTTCCGGATGTTGTTCGATTACATTATTTGACTGGCTGCGGTCTTCTGACATATTGTACAGCTCATTTCCATTTACCAGGCGCCAGTTATCATCCATTACCGAGTACCTTCTGTATTTTACAAGGTTCTGAAGCCTTTGAGTGTCCATATACAATATCCGGTTGGGCCAGGATGGGTTTATTTCGGATAAAAGGGGCGCCAGGCTGATCCCGTCCAGTGGTTTAACCGGATTAAAATCTAATCCCAGTAGATCAACGAAGGTGGGTAGAAGGTCATAATGGGCCACCAGCTTATCAATGTCTTTCCCACCTGTAAGTTTCCCATCCGGCCAGCGAATAAATATTGGCACCCTGTGGCCCCCATCGTATTCGCTGCCTTTCTGTCCCCTCAATCCGGCATTGAATACCTCTCTTCCGGCAGCAGTTCCGTTGTCCGTTGTGAAAATGAGAATGGTATTATCCGTCAGGTTCAATTCATCCAGTTTATCCTCCAAAGCCTTAAAATTATCGTCAATATTGGTTATCATCCCATAAAATCGCTGAACTCTCTCCTCAAGACCCTCCTCATTTTTATAGATGTCAAAATATTCCTTCGGAAGGTTAAATGGACCATGCGGGGCATTGGTGGATATGTAACAGAAAAAGGGATGATCACCGTTAGCCTCAATAAAGTTTAATGCTTCCGTGAAAAATACATCGGTGCAGTATCCCCTGTATTCTTTTGTCTGCCCGTTGTGCCAATAGGTATCATCGAAATAATCATTTCCCCAGAAGTCATGTCCCTGGGAAATTCCACCACCACCATGACGTACTACTTCATGAAATCCCCGGTCTTCAGGACGATACGGGTAATTATCACCCAGGTGCCATTTGCCGAACATTCCATTGGTGTAACCGTTTTGAGCGAATATCTCGGGAAGGATCACTTCATCCTCGAAAAGCAGAGAACGCCCGGTTACTGTATGAAATACATTCAGCCTGTTGGTGTGCCGCCCTGACATTAATGCTCCGCGGGTAGGGGCACAGGTGGTGGATACGTGGAAGTTGGTAAATCGAACGGCATCGTTATAAAAATCATCGATGTTCGGTGTTTTGATAATGGGATTCCCATGACAACCAAGATCACCCATGCCCTGGTCATCAGTAATTACAATAACTATGTTTGGCTTTGTTAATGGAGCAGCTTTTGCAGCCAGCAGGTATGTTGCAGAAAATAGAATTGCTATCAGGGCTATTACAATTTGCAGGGCTCTTTTTTTCATTGAATGTTTAATTAGTTAATGGTTTAATCCGAGTACCCCATGCTTACATGAAGCCTTTGGGGATTTTTTGTAATTTGGAGATTTAATGCAAGATTTATTGCAGATATAATAAACATTATTTGTTAAAATTATATCTAGAATTGCTATTCTGAATGAAACATTTCTTTAAAGTTAAATTGTTTAAAACAAAACTAAAATACTCATTATGAATAACAGAAGATCCTTCATAAAAATTATGGCTGCAGCTACCGCAGGTATCCTTGTACCCATCAAAAATGCTGATGGGACGGAATATGTGCCCAGTGATCGTTTCGGTAATTTGCTGCCTTTAAGAACTTTGGGTGCTACAAATGAAAAAGTTACCATGCTGGGGCTGGGTGGTGCGCATATTGGCAGAATGGATGATAAATCCGCTGAAAGAGTAATCGATGCAGCCATTGAAGGAGGAATAAGATTTTTTGACAATGCAGAAAGATATGCAGGTGGAGCTGCTGAGGAAAGATACGGGAAATACCTAACCCCCAAATACAGGGATGTTGCCTTTATTATGTCTAAATCCAGAGCAAAGGACGGGAAAACTGCACAGGAACATCTTGAGCAGACGCTTAAAAGAATGAAGACCGACTATATAGATTTGTGGCAAATACATTCACTCTTTACTGTTGATGATGTTGATGAAAGGATTAAAGAGGATATACTCGAGGTATTTTCCAAAGCAAAGGATAGCGGAAAGGTCAGGTATATAGGATTTACTGGCCATACTGATTATAAGGTGCTGCAGCACATGCTTGCAAAAACGGACATACTGCAAACCTGTCAGATGCCAATTAATTGCTTCGACCCCAATTATAAAAGTTTTATTCGCAATGTACTCCCCATGCTTGTTGACAGGAATATAGGTGTCCTGGCCATGAAAAGCCTTTCGAATGGTGGTTTTTTTGGTGGAAGAAATCACTTTGAATCAGGCGACGATCCCAGAATTATCCCGCAGTATGCAAGTATTAAGGAAGCACTTACTTTTATCTGGTCCCTACCGGTAAGTGTACTCATTACTGGGGCACAGGATGTGGAAATGCTGAATGAAAAAATCGCCATTGCAAAATCCTTTAAGGCAATGACAACAGAGGAAAGGACGGAATTGGTAACAAGGCTGGCAGATGCCGGCTTAGAGGGTGAAAAGGTTGAATTCTATAAGGATTGAATGAATAGGCATGTAAACATCAAACCCTGTAAAAAGTCGAAGCATTATCATAGAACAATTTCCGCTGATCGGCCAAAGAACGGCTGGCAACAACTTCCTTCAGCGTTTCAATCCATTGGGCAAGAGACATATTCCGGAGGCAAACCGGCCAGTCCCCGGCAAATATTACCCTGTCGGGACCAAAGATCTCCAAACAATGATTAATTATCGGTGCCAGATCTGCAGCTATTAAAGGATAATTGCCTACATTATCAACGATCCCTGAAAGTTTACAGATTATATTTGTCCGTTGTGCCAGGCGCTCCATCTCTTTGTACCACTGATTCTTATCATGCTTTGGTTCTTTTGGAGTCTTCTTTTTTTTGGGAAAAAAAGCTGCAGGATCAGCACCTCCGCAGTGATCTAAAACAAATCGTGTGCCATGGCACACTCCAAGGAGTTGATTGCCAATGTGTAACAACCTGGGATGGAGATTCAGATCAAAACTCAACCCTAATTCTCCAAGCAGCCTGATATTTTCAATGACCCGGGGCAGGAGGATCTCTTCCTCACTTTTAAATGAATATCGGATTCCCTTCAGATAAGGATTTTTTGAAAGTGAGCTTATTTCAGATTCGAATTCAGGTACCGTTGGATCTGCCTTGATTACTGCCCCCACCATCAGGTTGTCAGGATTTTTACATAATTCCAGGGCCCATTCCGCTTCTTTCTTTCTAAACGCAGGAGGCACTCCCACTTCCATATAGATTGATTTCACAACACCTTGTCCCTCAATGGCCTTCAGATAATCCTCCATCAGGAAATTTCTGTCGAGAGGAGGTTTAACCCAACTTAAAGGGAATAAATCTAAATCCCAGAGATGCTGATGGGTATCGATGATGGGGAAAACAGGATCAGCATTACAGGACAGATAGCACAACGAGGGAGCCATGGCTGAAAGGGATGCAGCTTTTAGGAAATTTCGCCGATTCAGCATTTTACGAATATATTAGTTTGCATCATTGCCAATCCAGATCATCCGATAAAATATTCCATCCACGCACTTTTAATTGATGGGTTCGCTCCGTTTGCTCAGGAGTTAAATGACTTACATATTCTTCTCAATCGGCTCCGGCAACAGATCTAAAAATTGGCAGTTTTTCTTTTTGAATTCCTTTAGTAATTGTTTTCTGAATTTTCGCAGCAATGGCTTTTGCTCCACTTTTACTGCCAGGTTAGTCAGTTCTTCCGGGTCATTTTCCAGGTCGTACAATTCCTCGATATAATCTTTGTAGATGTAGCGTACATACTTATACTTGCCTGTTTGCAACATCATCCACGCCTTAATCTTTGTTTTATGAACGATGAATTCAGACCAATCCCCTTTTTTATGAGCTTTTTCCAGTTCAATTTTAATTATATCATTCCCATAATTAAAACCCGAGTAAATCTGTATCATCGGTTCTTTATTCCATGATTTAGTTTCAGGATTAACAATCAATTCAGTTAAATCACGACCGTCTAGTTTATTTGCCGGAGTGACATCACACATTGAATGAAATGTTGCAATAATATCGGTTCCATTAACAGGAATATCACACATCTGATTTTCAGGAAACTCATTTGGCTTTACAAAAATGAGCGGAGCAAGTAAGTTCGCATCATAGGGTGCAATTTTAAGGTTATAACCATGATGCCCCCAAGCATATCCCTGATCAGAGGTAAACACCACAACTGTATTTTCAAGTTGCCCGGTTTCTTCCATTGCAGCCATTATCTTTCCAACCCCTTCGTCAATTGAGCGAACTGCCTCATTGTATTGTTTTACATAGCTATCAAGGGTTCTCCCGCTCTTCATTGGTTTTCCGGTAAGCGGGTCTTTGGGGTTTGTTTCCAGATTAATCCCATGTTCTGGTTTGTCTGGACGTGGACCAAAAATATCTTTTGGATACTCAATTTCCGGTGTTTCCTCATACGATCCAATATGTCTGTCAGCCGGAGTATAAGGTCCGTGTACACCTCCGTAGCATAACCAGAAATACCAGGGCTGATCTTTGTCTTTTGCCCTTTCCTTAATAAAATCTATGGTCATATCCGTGTAGGCATCGGTGCTGTACTTTTCCAACTTCAGCAAAGTATCACCATGCATTCTTAAGCTTTGATCCCAATAATAATTTTTGCCATTGCCAGGCAAGTGATGTTCCCAGACGGCAGACCAATCCCATGTTTCATCGTGGCGTGGAATGTTCCAATGCCATTTTCCAATCATTCCGGTGTAGTAGCCCTGCTTTCTGAATTCAACTGGCCAGTAAGTGGTTGATTTATCAAAATTATGCTGTAACATTCCGGTTAAAGCATTTCCTCTTGAAGGAACACACTTGGCACCTGTGTAGCAGGTCTTGAAACGGACACCCTTTTTAGCCAGTTTATCAATGTTGGGCGTGCTCACCCAGGGTTGTGCCCCCGGGTAGCAACCAAGGGTCCGTACGGACTGGTCATCAGTAAAAATATAGAGGATATTGGGTCTTTCATTTGATGAAGAGTTCGCAAAAACAGAAACATTATACAAACAGATTGCAGTAAAACATCCAACATAAAAGAATACTTTACTCAACACATTGTATTGTTTTTCTAAATTGAAATTTACTTTAAGTTTTATCATTTTTATTTTTAATAATTCGTTACTTTTTTTTTCTTAATAACGCCGTTTAATTGATAAATGATCATCCTAATTAAGATTGAAAACCACTTCTTTTCCAAGCGGTTTTTTCTGTAGAACATTGGATTAATAGCACCTTTCTCTTTTCCATCGTTTTTTCCAATTGCCAATCCATATCAGATTAGTCTGTATTCAGATGTAAAAATCCACCATCAATGGGATAGAAAGATCCGGTAATAAAGCTTGCCACATCTGAGCAAAGAAAGGCGATCAACTGGGCTACTTCTCTGGGTTTTCCCATCCGTCCCATAGGTTGTGTTTTTGAAAGTTTGTCGAACATCTCTTCTTTAGAATCCGGATAATATTCATCGAGGTACCCGTCCACAAACGGAGTGTGGATTCTCGCGGGACCAACAGCATTGCAGCGAATGTTATCCTTGATATAGTCTTTGGCGATAGAATACGTCATCGACTGGACTGCGCCTTTGCTCATGGTATAGGCAAAACGATCCGCCAGTCCTATATCTGCAGCAATAGAGGATAAATTTACAATTGATCCCCCACCTGTTTTTTTCAT
>RCNC010005602.1_pt1 | contig 12267 bp, 16 predicted proteins | sample 2041301 | NCBI WGS metagenome assembly RCNC01 (sample SAMN09708231, study PRJNA481090) | Marine sediment metagenome, whole genome shotgun sequencing project. | biome: marine sediment; feature: ocean; material: sediment; isolation source: Sewage treatment plant 13A marine sediment (STP13A) ... | reverse complement strand
GTCGGCTTGGTTCACCACATCATTCGCGGGGCGCGGGCATTACGAAATGCCCCATTGCCTGCGCGTACAAACGGTCCTTGTTATCCTGCCATGCTTCCACCTGCACGGAGGCATAGCGACGCCCCGCCCGCGTGATCCGCGCGCGCGCATAGGCATCGCGCGGCAGGCCAGTGCGCAAGTAATCTACCGTGAAATCAACGGTCTTTGGTAGGCGCGGCAAGTCTTCTGGCGCACGCCCCTCAAGGTCGAGCTTGCCCGCCTCCAGATCGTCCCACAGATAAGACCAGTTGAGCGTCATGACAGCTGTGACTTCCAAAAATGCGGCAGTGGCACCGCCATGCAGCGCTGGGAGCAGCGGGTTGCCGATCAGCACATCACGAAACGGCAAAATCCCCGTCAGCTCATCGCCGCGCCGCTCGAACTCGATCCCCAAAAAACGGATGTAGGGTACGGCTCCGGCCAGTGCCTTGAGCGCGGCGTCACGGCGTTGCTTGATCACTTGGACGGGTTCAGGGCGTTTACGTACGCTCATTTGCGGGCCTCCACGGTGAAAGCACCTGTTGCAGTGGCAACCGGATTGTCCTCATCTTCATCAAACGCGACAGCGCGCACAAATGCGACAGATCGCGTAACGTGATAGCAGGTTGCGCGCGCCGTAACCGTCTGGCCCGGTGTCGCCGCACGCATGTAATCAATGCGCAAATCGATCGTCGCCGTACCGGCACCATTCTCAGGATGGCACATAACCGCAGCGCCACAGCATGTATCCATCAACGCCGAAACCGCACCACCATGGATCACACCCGTCACAGGATCGCCGATCAGCTCATCCTTATAGGGCATGTAGATCGTGGCAACACCGTCCCCCATCTCGTGCATCTTCATTCCCAACATCGCGGAATGGGGCAATGCTTCAATAAACTGGCGTGCCAGCTTTGTCTTGTCGGCCATGGGCCCCCTCCTTCACGCAGTGAAACTATGCCTGCTCTTTTTGGCCCTTTACAGCCCAAGGCCGAACAAAGGGCAATAGCAACCGTTGCACATCACGCGCGAGGCTTTTAGCGTAAGGGACCGGAGGAACATCCAGATATGAGCGACGAAACCCGCATCACCTTCAAAGAAATGTGCGCCAAATTCGACGTAACGCCGCGCACATTGCGGTATTATGAGTACATAGAGCTGCTTTCGCCCGACCGTGAGGGGCGCACACGTTTCTATGGCCCCCGCGAACGCGCCCGAATGGAACTGGTTCTACGCGGCCGCAGCTTTGGCTTCGCGCTCGAAGATATTCGCCAATGGCTGTTGATCTATGAAAAAGAAGGCACGATTGCGCAAATGCAGGCGTGGGTTGAGATGGCCAACGGCCAATTGGACGAGTTGGCCGAGAAGCGCAAACAACTCGACGAAGCTTTCTCGGAATTGACGCGCCTGCGGGATGAGACCCGCGACGCGCTTGCCGAAAAGGTCTAATCTCCGGTTAGGATGGCTGCCGCTGCCGTCTCGATCGCACATGCTAATGCCAATAACTGCTCCACCTCTTTGGCATCGCGGTGCTCTGCAATCTCAAACGCAACAGTCTCCACGATTTTCGCCGCGGTCTCTAAAAACACGGTACATTGCGGGCTTCGGCTCTCGGTATCGTTAACAACAAGTGAGAGATGCGTGGTCATCGTAGTACTCCTACGGGCAGGAAATGTAGACAAGAGATCGCTTTGTGCGCCTTCCAACAAACAGTGCAAGTGCTGCGCGGCATCCCTTTTAGCCGCCGTAGTCAACATATATTGCAGAGGCCAGCCCTTGCGGAAATCTGTCTGATCAGTAGCGGATGACCGCCTAAATAACCGTTCAGGAACACTTTCTTAAAGTTGACGTTAAGTCATCCAACGTAACCCTAGTAAGTGACGTTACGTATCACTACGTAAGCTTCCTGACAGGTTGTATGCGTCCCCTAATAGTCGCCTGTTTGAACCAGTCTAGGACAGATGTGAGATGAAAATGAACACTGATACACTGACAATCCGCGAGATGTGTGACGCCTTTGACGTCACCCCACGCACCCTGCGCTTAAGAGCTGCTGTTCCCCGAGCGGGTCGGCCAAAAGCGCTTGTTTACCAAGCGTGATCGCGCCCGGCTCAAGCTGATTATTCGCGGCAAACGCTTTGGCTTTTCGCTCGAAGAGATCCGCCAGCTTCTTGATCTTTACTACAAAGATGACGGCCAGATGAGCCAGCTCGAGCAGACCTTTGATCTGGCCAGCACGCGCCTCAAAGACCTCGAAACACAACGCAGCGACCTTGACCTAGCGATCACCGATCTACGTGAACAGCTCAAGTTTATTGAAAAGATTATTTCAGCTCAAAGCACCACGCGCAAAGCGGGCTGAGCCGCCCAACACTACATTTGTTTCAGGGAGAAACCAGATGCCATCATACACACCCCCGACCAAAGACATGCAATTCGTCCTGCACGATGTCCTGAAAATCACCGAAGCCAAGACCCCCGGCTATGCCGATCTCGAGCCTGATTTCACAGCAGCAATCCTTGAGGAAGCGGGCAAGTTGACGTCCGAAGTTCTCGCGCCGCTTAATGCTGCCGGTGATAAGGAGGGCTGCCGCCTGGAAAATGGTGTCGTCTATACCCCAAAAGGTTTCAAAGACGCATTTGAGAAGGTCAAAGAAGGCGGCTGGCCCGGACTGGATATGCCAGAGCAGTACGGTGGCCAGAATATGCCTGCCGTGATCGGCTCTGCAGTGGGTGAGATGTTCTCGGCCTCCAACATGGCCTTCACCATGTATCAAGGCCTGACGCACGGTGCCGCCTCCGCGATCCTCGCGCACGGCACGGACGCGCAAAAAGACAAATGGCTGCCAAAAATGGTCAGCTGCGAGTGGACCGGCACCATGAACCTGACGGAGCCACATTGCGGCACCGATCTGGGTCTCATGCGTACAAAAGCCGTTCCACAAGATGACGGGTCCTATAAAATTACCGGCCAGAAGATCTTTATCTCGTCCGGTGAGCACGACATGGCTGACAACATCATCCATCTGGTGCTGGCAAAAATTGAGGGCGGCCCCGAAGGCATCAAGGGTGTGTCGCTCTTCATCGTACCAAAGGTCAACGTCAACGACGACGGAACGCTCGGTACCCGCAACGGCGCGGCTGTAGGCTCCATCGAAGATAAGATGGGCATCCACGGCAACTCCACCTGCGTCATGAACTATGATGACGCCACGGGATATCTGCTGGGCGACGAGCATAAAGGCATGCGTGCCATGTTCACCATGATGAACGAGGCCCGTCTGGGTGTCGGCATGCAAGGCTTGGCCCAAGCACAAGTCGCCTATCAGAATGCGCTGGCCTATGCCCATGACCGCCTTCAGGGCCGCGCCGTGACCGGAGCCGAGGCCCCTGACAAGCCTGCAGATCCGCTGATTGTGCACCCCGATATTCGCCGCTCGCTCATGGATCAAAAGAGCTTTACCGAAGCTGGACGCGCATTCATCCTTTGGGGTGCGACCATGATCGACGCTGCTCACCGCTCCAAGGACGAGGACGCAGACGGCCTCGTGTCGCTACTGACGCCCGTGATCAAAGGGTTCATGACCGATGTAGGCTATGACATGACCGTCAAGGCCCAGCAAATCTATGGTGGCCACGGCTATATCGAAGAATGGGGCATGTCCCAGTTCACCCGCGATGCCCGTATCGCCATGATCTATGAGGGTGCCAACGGCGTCCAAGCCCTCGATCTAGTTGGTCGTAAGCTGGCGCAAGATGGTGGCAAGCACGTGATGGCGTTCTTTGATCTGGTCAAATCCTTCTGCAAAGACAACGCAGGTCAGGATGAGGCGTTCGACAAGGATTTCATTGAACCGCTCAAGGCCGCATCAAAGGATCTTCAAGCCGCAGGCATGTACTTCATGCAAAACGGGATGAAAAACCCGAACCACGCGCTCGCAGGGTCCAACGACTTCATGCACATGTTCGGCCATGTCTGCTTGGGTCTGATGTGGGGCATGATGGGCAAAGCGGCACGCGATGCTCTGGCTGCTGGCACCACCGACGCCACGTTCTATGAGACAAAGCTGGCAACAGGGCGCTACTATATGGCACGCCAACTACCTGCCACGGCCCTGCACCTGACGCGCATCCAATCGGGCGCGGATACGGTTATGGCCTTGGACGCCGCAAACTTCTAAACTGGTACAGCGGGGCGAGGGTCGCAATGACGCACTCTCCCCCGCCGTCCAAATTCGGAGAAATATGTGCCCAAACGCTTTCGCCTGACCCGCCGCTTTCCTGTCGCCATGACGGAAGATGGCTACCGAAACCTCAAGAAATTCAGCGCGGAGGCGGGGTTAGACGAAGGTGAAGCACTGTCATTCCTGTTCGAGAATTTCTCGTCCGTTATGAACGAAGAGAACCTGACTGCGCGCCTGCGCCTGTTCAATTCAGAGATCGACACCCGCAAGCGGTGAGCAAACCTTGGGAGGGGTATCATGAAAGATTTTGCACCAACCACGTCCTCATGGATGACCGACGAGCATAAAATGCTCGCTGAAATGACCGCTAATTTCATCAATACCGAATGGGCGCCTCGCTTCACCAAATGGCGCGAGCAATCCGAAATGGATCGCGATGCGTGGCACGAGGCGGGCGAATTGGGGCTGCTTTGCCCCTCAATCCCCGAAGAATACGGCGGCGCAGGTGGTGATTTCGGCCATGAAGCGACGATCCTGATCGAGTCCGCGCGCGCCAATCTGGCCAGTTGGGGCAACAGCATCCATTCTGGCATCGTGGCGCATTATATTCTGAAGTACGGCTCTGAGGAGCAAAAGAAAAACTGGCTTCCCAAGATGATGACCGGCGAGATTGTCGGCGCGCTGGCGATGACCGAACCGTCCACGGGTTCGGACCTGCAAGCGATCAAAACCAAAGCGATCAAGGACGGTAATGCCTACCGCCTGTCAGGCCAAAAGACCTTCATCACCAATGGCCAACACGCCAATCTGATCATCGTTGCGGCCAAAACCGACCCGTCGCTCGGCTCTAAGGGGATGAGCCTTGTGGTCGTCGAGACGGATGGTGCCGCAGGCTTCCAGCGCGGCCGTAACCTCGACAAAATCGGCAAACATGCCTCAGACACCTCCGAACTGTTCTTCGATAATGTCGAAATCCCACCCGAGAACATTCTGGGCGGCGAAGAGGGCAAAGGCTTCTACCAGATGATGCAACAGTTGCCCCAAGAGCGGCTGATCATCGGGTGCGAGGCCGTAGGTGCAATGGAAGGCGCCGTCGCCCGCACAATCCAGTATTGTCAGGAACGCGAAGCCTTCGGCGGCCCCCTCACCCAGTTCCAGAACACGCGCTTCAAACTGGCCGAATGCAAAACCAAAACAATCGTTGCGCGCGCCTTCCTTGATCAATGCATCGCAGAGCACCTGCGCGGCGAGTTGACAGCTGACCGCGCAGCCATGGCCAAATACTGGCTCACCGACACCCAAGGTGAAGTGCTGGATGAATGCCTGCAACTGCACGGAGGCTACGGCTTTATGCAGGAATACGCGATTGGCGAGATGTGGACCGACGCCCGCGTGCAACGTATCTACGGCGGTACAAATGAAATCATGAAGGAGCTGATTTCTCGCAATCTCTAAGCGCGAAATCCTCCCATCCAACAGACAGGATCAAATCACATGACCATCAAACTTCACTGCTTCGGCGAAAGCGGCAATTCATATAAGGCAGCCCTCGCGCTCGAACTTTCCGGTCTGGCGTGGGAGCCTGTGAAGGTGGACTTCTTCGGCGGCGAAACACGCACACCTGATTACCGCACGAATATCAACCCGCTGGGCGAAGCGCCTGTCATGATAGACGGCGATCTCAAACTAGCCCAATCCGGCGTGATTCAGGACTATATCTCCGAAAAATCAGGCAAATTCGGCGGCAAGGATGCAGCAGAGCGGCGTGAGATCCTGCGCTGGGTTCTGTGGGATAACCATAAGCTCAGCTCAATGGCAGGCATGACGCGGTTCTTGATGAACTTTCTGCCTGCAGACAAACAACCCAAAGAGGTTATCGCCTTTAATCAGGGCCGCCTCACCGCGGCCTATGACCTGCTGAACGCCCACCTTGATGGTCGCGACTGGATCGTAGGCGACGGCATTACCAACGCCGACCTGAGCTGCTGTGGCTACCTCTATTACCCTGAGCCCTTTGGTTTTGACCGCAGCGCATACCCCAACATCGACGCATGGCTCACACGCCTTTCGGAAACACCGGGCTGGAAAGCTCCCTATGATCTGATGCCCGGCTCCCCTGCCGACCGCAGCTGAATTCGAATGTCGGCCCCTTGGGCCAAACAAGGAGACTATGATGACCGAAGCTTATATCTATGACGCCCTGCGCACCCCGCGTGGCAAAGGACGCGCCGATGGTGCATTGCACGAGCTGACCTCACTGCGCCTGTCCGCGCTCACGTTGAACGCACTCAAAGAGCGCAACAACCTTGAGGGCCACGCGGTTGAGGATGTAATCTGGGGCAACGTGACCCAAGTGATGGAGCAAGGTTCCTGCCTCGCGCGCTCTGCCGTGCTGGCCTCCGATCTGGACGAACGTATTCCCGGCCTTGCGATCAACCGCTTCTGCGCCTCCGGTATGGAAGCCGTGAACTTGGCCGCAAACCAAGTCAAAGGCGGCGCGGGCATGGCCTATATCGCGGGCGGCGTCGAAATGATGAGCCGCGTGCCCATGGGCAGTGATGGGGCCGCAATCGCCGCTGATCCCTCCATCGCGATGGACCAATATTTTGTGCCCCAAGGTATCTCTGCTGATATCATCGCCACCGAATACGGGTTCACCCGTGACGAGGCGGACCAGTTGGCCATCGCCTCCCAGCAGCGCGCAAAAGTGGCGTGGGACGAAGGACGTTTCGCCAAGTCCATCATCACCATCCGTGACCAAAACGGCTTGGAAATTCTCAGCCATGACGAATACATGCGTCCGCAAACGGATATGCAGTCGCTCGGCGCGCTGAACCCCGCATTTCAGGCGATGGGCGAAGTCATGCCCGGTTTTGATAAAGTCGCCCTGCTCAAGTACCCGCATCTGGAAAAGATCAACCACATCCACCACGCGGGCAACTCATCGGGCATCGTGGACGGTGCAGCAGCGATCCTGATCGGCAACAAAGAGTTCGGCGAAAAATACGGCCTTAAGCCACGCGCGCGCATTCGTGCTACCGCCAAAATCGGCACCGATCCAACCATCATGCTCACTGGTCCTGTGCCTGTGACCGAGAAGATTCTCGCCGATAACGGTATGAACATCAAAGACATCGACATGTTCGAGGTGAACGAGGCCTTCGCATCCGTTGTTATGCGCTTCATGCAGGCGTTTGACGTGGACCACGATAAGGTCAACGTAAACGGCGGCTCCATCGCGATGGGTCACCCGCTGGGTGCAACAGGCGCGATGATCATCGGCACGCTGCTTGATGAGCTTGAGCGGGCAGACAAAGAAGTAGGCCTTGCCACGTTGTGCATCGCATCAGGAATGGGTGCCGCAACAATTATCGAGCGGGTGTGAGAATGCAAACCAGAGTAATCGGTATTTCATCCAAAGGCGGCGGTCTGCACGAGCTCTTAAAGATGCCGTCAAAAGCCAAATATCAGCTACATTCGGACAAATCATCAAAAGATCGGAAAGGCCTTCATCCGCGCATGAAAAACGTTAATCAGAATGGGCAAGCCCCAGACATTATGGCACCTACCAGCCTTATTATCTTGAAAAAGCAGGTTGGCGATACTTGGAAGCAAGAGGCAGTTTAATATGACCGATTTTACAATGAACACAGATGCCGAGGGCATCGCCACGATCACATGGGACGTGGAAGACAAATCCATGAACGTGATGTCCGTTGAAGGGCTCGAAGAACTTGATGCACTGACGGATCAGGCGCTTGCCGATGATGCTGTCAAAGGCATTATCATCACCTCGGGAAAGGCAGGTTCGTTCGCGGGCGGCATGGACCTCAACCTGCTGGCCAAGATGAAGTCAGACGCAGGCGATGATCCGGCGAAAGGTCTGTTTGAAGGTACGATGCGCATGCATCACCTACTGCGCAAGATAGAGCGCGCGGGCATGGCCCCCAAGACCAATAAAGGCGGCAAACCGATTGCCTCCGTCCTGCCTGGCACCGCCGCTGGCATTGGACTTGAGCTTCCCCTCGCCACGCACCGTGTCTTTGCCGCCAATAATCCGAAGGCACGTATCGGCCTGCCCGAAATTCAGGTTGGCATCTTCCCGGGTGCAGGCGGCACAACACGTCTGGTCCGTATGCTGGGCGCAATGGCCGCTTTTTCGCTACTGCTTGAAGGCAAAATGCTGAGCCCCGATGCTGCGAAAAAAGCAGGTATCATCCATGAGGTCAGCGATGATCCGATGGCCGATGCCCGCGCTTGGGTTCTGTCCGCCACAGACGCCGACATTCTGAAACCATGGGACGCAAAGGGCTACAAAATGCCTGGTGGCGCACCCTACCACCCTGCGGGTTTCATGACCTTCGTCGGTGCCTCTGCCATGGTCAACGGTAAGACAAAGGGCGCATTTCCAGCGGCCAAAGCCTTGTTGAGCGCCGTCTATGAAGGCGCATTGGTGCCCTTCGACACAGCCCTCAAGATCGAGGCGCGCTGGTTCACTTCTGTGCTGATGAACCCCACCTCATCTGCCATGATCCGCTCGCTCTTCCTGAACAAGGAAGCGTTGGAAAAAGGTGCTGTGCGCCCCGAAGGCATCCCGGATCAACGCGTCAAGAAGCTTGGCGTTCTTGGTGCGGGCATGATGGGCGCGGGCATCGCACTCGTCTCGGCGCAGGCGGGCATCGAAGTTATCCTGATCGACCGTGACCAAGAAGCCGCAGACAAAGGTAAAGCCTACTCCGAGAGCTATATGGACAAAGGCATTGCGCGCAAAAAGGCCACCGTCGAGAAGAAAGAAGCACTGCTCGCGCTCATCACTGCCACGCCCGATCTCGACGCGCTCAAAGATTGCGATCTGATCATTGAGGCCGTGTTCGAAGACCCGAAGGTAAAGGCAGAGATGACCAAAAAGGTCGAAGCGGTGATCCCTGAGGATTGCGTTTACGCCTCCAACACCTCCACCCTGCCGATTACCGATCTGGCCAAAGCGTCCTCGCGTCAGGAGCAGTTCATCGGCATCCACTTCTTCTCCCCCGTGGAACGCATGTTGCTCGTCGAGATCATCAAAGGCGCCAACACTGGCGACCGGGCAGTCGCAAAAGCGCTCGATTATGTGCGCCAAATCCGGAAAACACCGATCGTGGTTAACGACGCGCGGTTCTTCTACGCCAACCGGTGCATCATCCCCTACGGCGGAGAGGCGAACCGCATGATCACAGAAGGCATCGCTCCATGGTACATCGACCAAGCGGCACAAATGCTCGGCTTCCCTGTAGGTCCAGTGCAGTTGGGTGATGAGACATCCGTAGACCTCGCCACCAAGATCATGCGCGCCACCAAGGCGGCAATGGGCAACGCCTATCCCGCCTCCGAGGCCGATGATCTTATCGTCTGGTTGGAAGAAAAAGGCCGCTTGGGCCGCAAGACCAAGGCAGGTTACTTCGACTACGACGAAAAGGGCAAGCGCCTTGGATACTGGAAAGGTATGCAGGACAAATACCCGCTGGCAGAAGAGCAGCCAACATTACAGGACATCCAGGACCGTCTAATGTTTGTCCAAGTCCTTGAGGCCGTGCGCGCACTCGAAGAAGGGGTCCTCATGGACATCCGCGAAGGCGACGTAGGCGCGATCCTCGGCTGGGGCTTTGCGCCATGGTCCGGCGGCCCGTTTTCTTGGCTCGAGCCCTATGCGGCAGAACGATGCGACCAACTTGAGGCGCAGTTCGGTGAGCGGTTCAAATGCCCTGACCTGCTGCGCGAGATGGCCGAGAAGAACCAGAGCTTTTATGGCCGCTTTGGTCCAGAAGCCGAAAAAGCGGCCTGAGCGAGACGCAAAAGAGGGGCGCTGCGGCGCCCTTTTTCCTACCCTTCAACGACTTTCGGTGATCCCTAGGATCAAACGCTGGTATATTCGGAATTGCCCATATCCTATGGGCATGAAAAGCATCACAGTGTTGCACGCTGCGACCAACACGCCCCCCCCTCCATTTGCCACAAAAAAGGGCCGCCAAAGCGACCCTTCTGTCAACCACAGGGAATGGTTAGAAGCTGTATTCAGAAAAACTTCAGAGTGCCGCGAAGAACACCGCATTTTCGATAGGGACCATCATGTGGTCCTCGAGGGACATCATATCGGTCAACTCTTCTGCCGCCTCACCGCTGAGCACTTGGTATGATTGTGTACCCGCCTCAAGGAATTTGTCCAAAGTCGACATATCGCAAGGGCAGTGAATAAGCGCGCCACCTTCGGCATAGACTACTTCGTCATGGGCAAAATATACGGCAATCAGCTCTAAACGCCGCATCGGCTGTCGCTGGCGAATACCGCGTAGACCAACAAGGCTGACCGCAGTGACAATAGCAAAGGGATCGCCGTGCATGTCTTGGGCTGCATCACTCTCTACCATCACGCCCTGATCAGGCAGCAGGGTCAGCTCTTCACGGTTGCCCAGCGCGTCTACGGGGATCACAACAGGCCAAAGTGTCTCGGCACTCTCTGGTGCATCCAGCCACATATGAGCGCGGCGGATCTCTGTAATTTCCTGCATGCCGTTGTCAAACGTCAGCACTTTGTCACCGACAGCCAGCGCCTCAATCACACGCCATCCCAGATTGCTGGCAACCCGTGTTCCGGCCATCAGACCGTGGCTCAGCGTCGCAAGGCCGCCATCATAAGCGCCGGTCATTTCAACTGTGCGGCGTGTCGGTTGCTGCGGCTTAAGTCCCAATCCAAACATTTCATCGTCCCCTCAGTGTGCGCCCTCATTTTAAGGTGCGTTGTTGTCCTGAGACCAGTTGGTGTGATTCGTGCGGCAACCAAGGGTTGTAATTGGGGCAGACTTAGGGCGTTGTCCCCAATCTTTACCATAATTCACCTCAAATCTCTAAGATTTGATTTAATTCGTGTACAATCGGGAAGTCATACTCACAATCCAGATGAAGAATGACACATGAATCCCTGAACACGCGCCAATTCTAGGCTGCTCCCTCAAAGCGGTAGCCAAACCGCACAATATCAACAGCACAGCATTCAGCCACCCGCGCGCGGCTCTCGTCAGTATAAGCATCACGATAGTCACCCGCACGCGTGCTGCGGTTCACATGCGGTATATCAAGCGCAAACCCCAGATGCGCTTCCAGCGGTGAGATATCCTGCGCCAGATGTTCCAAGCGGATAAAGAGGCATCGCCGCTCCACCCCTTCGGCGTCCGTCACATAAGAGGCCGCTGGCGCATTGGCAAAGCTCTGCGCGATCAGCGGCTCCGCCACAAAAGCCTCGAACACCAGCTCTTTGGCCAATTTCACCGACGGATGGTCAAAACTTTGCCCGCGCAGCCAATGGTAGTAGCTCACCATGCGGTCCCACGGGTTACGTACCATGGTGAAGATGAACAAATCGTCAATCTCATCGGGGTGCACCAGCCCGTCCAGATCGGCCAATGTGGCATGCTTCCAAAGCCGCCCTGCCGTCTGTACATCTGCCAGCCTCTTTCGCCGCTTCACCGCTTTGGGCGTATCGCCCAGCATAATGTCGTCTTTCATCGCCCGCGCCTCAAGGGCCAGCGCCATGGATGTGCCGCCCGTCTTGGGCGCATGAATGAACAGGTATTTCCGACCGCGCGACAGGATCATTCCTCGTCCTCGGGCACCTTGACCGCCCTCACCGACATCGCTTCATCCGTGCGCAGTGTGATCACCACACCCGCGCCCGCGATCATCAGCATCCCCGCCAAGGCCAGCGGCCCAACTGCCTGCCCCCACAATACCCACGCCCAAAAACTGGCAAAAACCAGCAGCGAGTATTCGAACACCGCCACATAACCCGCCTCTCCCACCAGATAGCCGCGAAAGATCAACCCGATCCCGATAATCGAACCAACGGCCTGTACCGCAATCCAGAACCACATCGACCCTGTCAGCGGCACCCAGCCGCGCAGCACAAAACCCTCGAACCCTTCAGGTCCTCCCATAGGCAAAATGAGCAAGCCGATCGCCCCAAACAGCGCCAACATCCCAAAAAACCCCGCCGAAAGCGCAATCGTACTCTCCTGCGCACACCACAGCC
>RCNC010002496.1_pt1 | contig 12268 bp, 11 predicted proteins | sample 2041301 | NCBI WGS metagenome assembly RCNC01 (sample SAMN09708231, study PRJNA481090) | Marine sediment metagenome, whole genome shotgun sequencing project. | biome: marine sediment; feature: ocean; material: sediment; isolation source: Sewage treatment plant 13A marine sediment (STP13A) ... | reverse complement strand
AAATCATGATCGGTACCGACCCGGAGGAAGGAAGTTCTCTGGCGCAGGCTGTTCTCGAGTATCTTGCGGACACGGGCGCCTTCACCCTTGCAACCACCCACTATCTTGCCCTGAAAACACTGGCGACCCGACAGTCCAGCATCCAAAACACGGCCCTGGGTTTTGATCCCCATACCCTGGAGCCGACGTATCGATTGACCCCGGGCGTGCCCGGAACGAGTAACGCCCTCTACATCGCCGGCCACCTCGGCCTTCCTGCCCGGATTCTCGCCAGGGCCCGATCCCTGCGCGGCGAGACCGGCGTGGACATCGAAGGGCTCCTGGTCCAGATTCAGACCGCAAAGAAGGAGACCGAGGAAGAGCGTGATCACTGGAAAAAGGCGTCGGAGGAAGCCGAAGCAATCCGGCAAGCGCTCCGGCAGGAACTCGGAGAGGTGGAGAGGCGCGAGAGGGAATTGAAGAGGAAGTACAAGGACAAGCTGGACGAGGCCTTTCGGGAGGCCCTGAGAGAGCTGGAGCGGTTACGTCGACAACAGGCCAGGTCGGGAGACGCCCCCTCGCGCGCAGCGGCGTCGAAACCGATCAGAGAATACAGGGACGCGTTGCTCTCGGAGGAGGGGCTCTTCCATGAACCGCCCCCGGTTCCCGAAGCGGGAAGCGAAGTCGACTGGTCAGAGGTTCGGTGTGGGGACACGGTTTACCTGCCGGAGTTGCAGGCAGATGCAAGGGTCCTGAATCTACCGGACCGAAAGGGCACGGTCGTCGTAGAGGCAAGGGGGTTCCGGATGCAGGTGGAGGCAGACAGAGCCTGGAAACCGGCTGTACAGAAAAGGATTGTCAGGAAGGAGGACGACACCGGTCGTCCACCGAAAAAACAGGCCTCCTGGGGTCTCCAGGCCTCGGAGAACACGGCTGCAGAGGGGTCCCATCGTTGTGATCTGAGGGGGCTGACCGTGGAAGAGGCGCTGGATCGCACCTCGAAGCTCCTGGACAAGGGCTTTCGGGAACAGGCGCCGCGCGTAGTCCTGATACACGGCCTGGGAAAAGGAATCCTGCGCGATGCGATCCGGCAGTCGCTCTCACAGGTGCCCTACCCGATCTCCTTCAGGGCCGGACAACGTGCAGAGGGAGGGGACGGCGTCACCGTCGTGGAATTCGAACCGGCAGGGTTTCCGAATCGATAGACTCGAGGCCCGCGTCCTACTTCTTCGTTTCACCGACTCCAACCAGAGATCGCCAACCGATCCTGTCCCCCGCCTTAAGGACCAGGACGGCAGCCGCACCGAGGAGCAACAGGTCTTCCACGAGCAGCTTCATCCCGACCTTCCGGCCCGCATCCGCGTCCAGGCAACCGCAGGCGATGTCCAACCCGCGGGCGAGAGTGATGCTCACCGCAACCACGAAAACACTAAGTAGGAAGGCCGACACGAGCGCAGCGGATCGGACCCACTGCCCGGCAAGCAGGAGCAGCCCGCACACGCATTCGACCCAGGGAAGGGTCACGGCAACGAGATTGACGAGTGCCTCGGGCAACAGCCTGTAATTGGCGATGGCCCGCGCAAAGTTGTCCGGATGGGTGATCTTGTCGAGGCCGTAGAGGAGGAATACCAGGCCCACCACGATACGAGCGGCGAGTTCGATCACCCTGTAGATCCCGGTATTTTGGCCTGGTTCCATGGCTCACCCTCCCTCCGGCCGAGAGACCTCCCGGTTCGATTGCAGCAGCGACGTTCCCTTCGGCTCCTTCCCCGTCTGTTCTTCCTTTTCCACCGGGTATCCTGCGCCCTTCCACTGCTCCCACCCACCGAAGAAAACTTTTACCCGGGAATAGCCCTCCTCCTTCAGCAACTCCGCGACATCCCAACTGGAATCGCAGCCTGCCCCGGCACAGTAGGCAATCACCAGGGTCTCGAGAGGGATCAGATCCGTCCAGGAGGCCACCGCCTCGTCGAAGCCGTCCAGAGGCAGCAGCAATGCCCCGGGGATATGTCCCGCACCAAATTCCTCTGCTGAGCGAGCGTCAACGAACACGCCCGTTCGCTCCTTGTGCAGGGCCCAAGCCTCTTCGAGCCTGAGTTCGCCGATCCCCTGTGCCACCCGGTGGGGGACCGGTCCCAACAGGTCTATGCCCCGGGGCGAGACAGCATTGAACAGCACCCCAAAGACGGCTCCTGCCAGGCAGATCATCACCCCCCGTCGCCCGGCGGCGAACAGGGTTCCCGCGTCAAGAAAGAATCGCCCCTTCAACTTGCAGATTCTCCTGTTCTTGCTGGATGGCTTCTCTCAAACTCAGTCGCGACCGAGGCCCTCTTTTCCCACCGAACCGAGTATCATAGGATACCAAAAATCACTGTCCGAAGGAAGTCGGCGGAAGAAGAAGGCCCCTTTACTTTTCTTATCGGCTGTCGTAAGATTTTCATGATAAAAATCAATATGTTAGGATCAACCTTCCAGGAGACGACCCATACAAAAGATATTAGGTAACACTCTCGGGCTGAAGCCCAGTCAGAACAAGAGAATCCAGCGTATCTATCGGAGGCGGATTCCCCTCACCAAGATATGCACCCCGGAACTTGCACGCTATCTCTCTGAGATCTCCTGGGAAATCGGAAGGCAGACCGGAATCCTCGTCGACCGGAGGGGCTACATCCAACAAGTGGTCGTCGGAGATGCGAAGCAGATTCTGTTGCCCGATCGGAAGCGCTCGCGGTCTTCGGCCGGGAGGCTCTCCGGGATTCGATACATCCACACCCACCTCCGGCCGGAACCCCTGAGCGAGGAAGACCTGGCCGACCTGGCCCTCCTCAGGTTCGACTGCGTAGCCGCCATAGAGGTCGGTCACGAGGGCCTGCCGGAAGGCGTGCACGTAGCGCTCCTTGCCCCGGGCAACCGCCCGGAAGACCCCTGGGACGTGTGGAAGCCCCTCTCTCCGGTCGATGCGGCCGCTATCGACTTCAGCGCACTGATTCGCGACCTGGAAAAGGAGCTTGCCCGAACGACCCCCCTTTCGGCAGACACAGAGACAGGGGCCGAAACCCGGGGCGCGATTCTCGTGGGCGTGGCCCTGGGAGGCGTCACCGAAGCAGAGCAATCCCTCGAGGAACTAGAATCCCTGGCGGATTCCTGCGGCGTCTCCGTGCTGGATACCATCCTCCAGCGAAGGCCATCCCTTCACCCGCAGTTCGTCGTCGGCAAGGGCAAGCTCAAGGACCTGGTGATCCAGGCCTTGCAGACCGGCGCGGAAATGATCATCTTCGACCACGACCTTACCCCGAACCAGATGCGCTGTGTCACGGATTTCACGGAGATCAAGGTTCTCGACCGCACGCAGTTGATCCTGGACATCTTCGCTCAGAGAGCAAAAACACGGGACGGCAAGATCCAGGTAGAACTCGCACAGCTGCGCTATCGACTGCCACGCTTGCTCCACCGCAACACGGGCCTGTCCCGACTCGCAGGGGGGATCGGTGGAACGGGTCCGGGGGAGACGAAGCTCGAGATCGATCGACGGAGGGTGAGGGACAGGATTCATCGTCTGGAGAAACAGGTCGAGAGGCTCCGCAAGGGAAGAAGAACCCGCCGTGCACGCCGCAATCAGAGCGGGCTGCCCCTGGTCTGTCTCGTGGGCTACACCAACGCGGGGAAATCGACCCTCTTGAACGCCCTGACCCAAAGCGACGTGCACACGGAGAATCGATTGTTCGCCACCCTGGACCCTGCAACACGCCGACTTCGCCTCGACGAGAGTCGCGAAGCGCTGATCACGGACACGGTGGGGTTCATCCGAGATCTCCCTCCCGACCTGATCGCCGCCTTCCTGGCCACGCTGGAGGAACTGCGTGACGCCGTTCTGCTGGTCCATGTAATCGACGGCTCCTCGGATCGCTGTGAAAAGCAGTTGGCCGTCGTAGAGGACCTGCTGGGTTCCCTCGAACTCGGGGAGATCCCAACCTTGCGGGTATTCAACAAGGCTGACAAGGCCGCCCCGGAAATGTTGAGCAATCTCTGCCGCCGGTATCACGGCATTCCGGTCTCCGCGTTGGACTGGTCCACGCTGCCCACGTTCTTCGACAGGCTGGGTACCCTTCTGGTCACGGGGAAGAGCAACTCTCCTCTGAAGAAGACCTCGGTCGAAGAGGCCACGCCCATCCAGGAGCCTTTCTAACCCAAGCATGCCATCCCGGCCAGGACTTCCGTCCGACCCGTAATTATGAGGGAAGTGGGTGAGCGGGCGAAATCAGTGAGATGCGCGGGATGGATCTCCCAGCACTCGAAACAAATGAGGGCGAAGATCGTCTATCGTGTAGGGCTTGTCGATCACTGCCTGAACCCCCAGGGAGAGGAGTTCCTGCATCCTGTCCCCAGCGACCTTTTCGCTGAGGACAATGATCTTCGTGCTCTTCGCCTCAGGGATTCTTCGGAGGGATCGGCAGAACTTCACGATTTCCTGCCCCTTTGGAATCGTTCCGAGGATCACCAGATCGGGTTGCAGCAACCCGATCTGGATCCCACTCTCGTAGAGGTCCCTTGCTACGACGATCTCATGGGTATCGGAGGAGCGCCGAAGAATCTGTTTCAGGAGTCCCTCCAGGAATCGTTTGCTTTCGACCACGAGAATTCTCTTCTTTTCCCCGCTCGGCTTGACCGAAAAGGGGATCTGGTAGTGGTCCAGGAACTTCACCAAGTCCGCTTCCCGGACCCGACGATGCCCCCCAGGGGTCCGAAAAGAGGTCAGTTTTCCCTCGTCCACCCAGCGGATCGCCGTCCGAAGGGAGACCTTGCAGACCTTTGAAAGGTCCACTGTGGTGTAAACACGCTCAGTCATAGACCCACCGTCTCTTCGCACACAAGCCGTTGCCTGTAACAGTCCATCCTCTGTCCATTTTCCCATTCGTCACGTCGGCGGTTTTTCTTTAGCAAAGGCCTTAACAAGCTCGTCGCTCACGAACTCGGGCAGCGCCGTTTCTCTTCCTCCTCGATCCCACTTGAGGCCCTGTTCCGCCGGGCATGTCCGACCGATACGAACACAAGGGATACCGGCGCCTTCCAGGGCGTCCCGAACCCTTCCCTCACCACGAGGGGTCACCGCGATCAGCAGGGACCCCGAGGCGAGGAGGCCCATCGGATCGATCCCAAAGGGCGCGGCCAGGGCTTCTGTCTCCGGCAACACCGGAATCTTCTCCCCTTCGAGCCGGATGCCCACGTCCGCACGCGTGGCCAACTCCCGTACGCCCTGGACGAGGCCTCCCTCCGTAGGGTCATGCATGCCATGGATGTCCCGGCCCGCCGCCTCCAGGGCAACCCGGGCGTCCCTGACCACGCTGATCCCCGGGTCCTCGAGAAACCCTCTGGCCTTCTCCAGGACCTTCCCGATCACCCTCTCCTGCAGAAAATCGCCCCGCTCGCGAGCGATAACACAGGTTCCTTCAATGGCGATCCCTTTTGTCAACAGAATCAGGTCCCCTGGGCGTATGTTGCGCTTGTCCACGAATCGCTCTTTCTCCATCTCGCCGAGCAATTGCCCGACGAGGATCGGCCGATCGAGTCCCAGGGTAATCTCCGTATGCCCGCCACAGAGCGTTATTCCCAACTCTGAACAGGCAGCCGAAAGGTCGTCGAAAAGGGACTCCACCCCTGCAGCGTCCGTATCGTGCTCGGGCAGGAGACAGGTCACGAGCAACCACTTCGGATCCGCCCCCATACAGGCAACATCATTGGCGTTGATGTTCACGAGATACCTGCCGATCCGGTCTGTGGCGAACGTAATCGGGTCGGTCTTGGCCACCAGATACCGATCCCCCATGTCGATCACAGCAGCGTCTTCCCCCACCCGGGGCCCGATCCGTACGCGAGCATCACCCGCGGGCAGCTTGAGGAGAAGGCGTTCCAGAAAGGCCTGGGGAAGCTTTCCGGCAGAAAATGTCTGTTTCATGGCAGAAGAACCCCTGGCACCTCTATTGGCGTGTTGAAGAACACCTTCTAGTGTCCTGTCCCAGAAATACCTATGCACAGGCTAGCGAGGCAAGGAAGAAGCGTATGGTTGAGATCGGGGACAGGCACCGATCTCGCCCATGGCTGAAGAACCCCTGGCACATCCATTAGACTGCAGAAGAGCACCTTCTATAGGAGGCTGTTCAAAAAGTTCCAGAAGTTCGAGATGCAAGGCAGGCAAAACTTGTCCCCGCGAAGGCGGGGATCCAGTCCCACAAAGAGGCGTACTTCCTGTACGTCGAATGACGAGGGATGAAGCCGAACGCCGCAGATGGGACTTTTTCAACAGCCTCCTAGGAGATGAGCCCCAGGAAGAAGAGGGCATCCTTCAGGAGGAAGAGGGCAAAGGCACCCAGCAGGCAGCCCAGTACACGCATGGTCCAGATGTATCCCTTCTTCGTCAGAAAGGCGCGGGACTTGCCGACGAGGATTGCGAGAAACACCTTCGAGCTTACGAGGAAGAGGTAGAACCCGAGAAGAAACAGGAGCGGTCCCGCGAGCCCTTCCTGCCCGCTTTTCAGGAGGAACGGGGCCCCAACGGTGGCCCAGAAAAGGTATGGGTGGGGGTTCAGGGCATTGATCGTCGCTCCTTTTCGGAAGGAGCGGGGCTGATCTTGAGATTCTTCCAGGGGCACCGGGCCCGTCCGGATACTCTCGTAAGCCAGGTAGAGGACATACCCGGCTCCCACGAGGGAAATCAGGCCCAGCAGTCGATCGAAATCGCTCAGCCGGGTCAACACGAACAGGGTGATCAGGATGATGGGCAAATCCGTGATCAAGGGGGCCACGGCAACCTTCACCCCCTCTCGAATGCCGTGTCGGAGGGTCTGCGTGATGACGAGGGTCAGGAGCGGGCCGGGAGCGAACCCGGCGGACAGGCCGAGGACGATTCCGGCTGCGAGGGAAGAAAGGGTTTCCACAGTCATCTTTGCGGGAACTCGACGTGCATCCGAATCCGGTTGGTTTCCACGAAGCGATGGGGGATATTGTCCATGTTGCCTCCTCACGAGATAGATGCCGCCATTTACAGGGATGATCCCGGCCTCAAAGGATCCGTGCCCGTGTGCGTGCCCGTGCCCGATTAGCTCGTGCCGCTCGACGACGAGGACGAGCGCAGCACCGAATGGGAGCGGCGGGGCATCTGGTGCTATCCTCTGTTCCGAAGCAGATTTGTGCCGAGGGAACGAGAGAAGAAGGAGACGCAGCTCTTTTCTGCTGAGTAGTCGGGCACGGGCACGACAGGCACTGGACTTTCACGTGTAAAAGATTCAAGATTGCATTCTCTAACAAAGGAGAATCCGCGAGGACCACGAGCACGCGCCTGCGGATGGGCGCTTTACCGGAATGGATGCCATGAAATCGAAAGACCCAGAGCCACGGACCCTGTATGACAAGATCTGGGACGACCATTTGGTTGTGGACGATGGAGCGCAGGCGCCCCTGATCTACGTGGACCGCCATCTGATCCACGAGGTGACGTCCCCCCAGGCCTTCGAGGGCTTGAGGGTGGCAGGCCGAACGGTGAGACGGAAAGAGCTTGCCCTCGCGACGATGGACCACAATGTTCCCACCCACACCCGGGACATGCAGGCTGCGGACCCGATCTCCCGGTTGCAGATGGAGACCCTGGCCATGAATTGCGAGGCCTACGGGATCCGGCTGTTTGATCTGTCACACCCCCAGCAGGGAATCTGTCACATCATCGGCCCGGAACTTGGGTTTACCCTTCCGGGAGCGGTCATCGTCTGCGGGGATTCTCACACGAGTACCCATGGAGCCTTCGGCGCCCTGGCCTTCGGTATCGGGACGAGCGAGGTGGAGCATGTGCTGGCAGCGCAGACCCTGCGACAGTACAAGGCCGGGAGCATGCGGGTCCAGGTGGAGGGGAGACTGAACAAGGGGGTGTCGGCGAAAGACATCATCCTGGCGGTCATCGGGGCGATCGGTACTGTGGGGGGACAGGGTTTCGTGATCGAGTATACGGGAGAGGCGATCCGGTCCCTGTCGATGGAAGGTCGGATGACGGTGTGCAACATGAGCATAGAGGCCGGTGCAAAGGCCGGGATGGTGGCCCCGGACGAAAAGACCTTCGAATACCTGCGGGGAAGGGAATTTGCGCCGAAGGGATCGATGTTCGAGGATGCGGTCGCCTACTGGAAGACCCTGGCCTCGGATCCTGGGGCAGGGTTCGATAAGGGGGTGGAGTTGAACGCCGGGGACATCCTCCCCCAGGTCACGTGGGGCACCAACCCGGGGATGGTGACGGACATCGAGGGAAGCGTGCCCGACCCGGATGTCCTGGAGAGCCCGACGGAAAGGGAAGGGGTCCGCAGGGCCCTCGTGTACATGGGGCTCGAACCGGGAACCAAGATAACCGACATCCCCGTCGACAAGGTCTTTATCGGGTCCTGCACGAACGGGAGGATCGAGGATCTGCGCGCTGCCGCAGATTTTGTCGAGGGGAAGAAAGTGCACCCTTCTGTTCGCGCGCTGGTTGTACCCGGATCCGAGGAGGTTCGCCGAGTGGCGGAAGAGGAAGACCTGGACGACGTGTTTCGAGAAGCAGGGTTTGAATGGCGGTTCGCCGGATGCTCCATGTGTCTCGGAATGAACGAGGACATCCTTGCGCCCGGGGAGCGGTGCGCCTCTACGTCCAACCGGAACTTCGAAGGCAGGCAGGGAAAGGGAGGAAGGACCCACCTGGTCAGTCCGGTCATGGCAGCGGCAGCCGCCCTGGAAGGTCGTTTTGTGGACATTCGTGATTATCTGTAGGAGGATATCTTGCAGCCCTTAAACACCCACGAGGGGATTGTGGTTCCACTCGATCGGTCGGACGTTGACACGGACCAGATCATCCCGAAGCAATTCCTGAAGAAGATAACAAAGACGGGGTTTGGCATTCACCTCTTCCACGATTGGAGATACCTCGACAATGAGGGCAAAGAGGAGAACCCGAAGTTCCCCCTGAATCAGCCACGATACAAAGGGGCGAGCATCCTCCTAACGCGCGACAATTTCGGTTGTGGGTCCAGCCGGGAACATGCGCCCTGGGCGCTCCTCGACTTCGGCATTCGTGTGGTGATTGCCCCCTCCTTCGCAGATATCTTCTTCAACAACTGTTTCAAGAACGGGATCCTGCCAGTGATCCTTGGGCAAGAAGAGATCGACAGGCTCTTCGTCTACGTGGAAGGGAACGATGGGGCCAGGCTTACGGCCGACCTGGAGACCCAGGAGGTCAGGGCGCAGGATGGCAGTGTGGTTTCCTTCAGCGGGGTAGACCCGTTCCGCAAGGAATGCCTGATGAACGGTTGGGACGACATCGAGCTCAGCCTGAAGCAAGAAGAGAGCATTCGAGCCTTTGAAACAAGGCACGAATCGGCCCACCCCTTCTATTTTCGACTGGCGTAGTCCCCCACGGCGGCCTGCATCTGGCCCACCTGCGTAGTCTTGTGTCGTCGAACCGCCTCGAGGAAGTACGCGTGGAAACGATTGTCCTGGGTGAGCTCAGGATGGAAGGAGAGACCGAGGATGTTGCCCTGTTCCACGGCCACGGGCTCCCCCTCGTGAGAGGCAAGCACCGAGACATCCTGGCCGACCCGGACGATGCGGGGCGCCCGAATGAAGATCGCGCGAAAGGGATCCGGAGGGCCGGAGGCAACTGCGAAACGTGGGACAGCGAGGGGGGTCTCGAAGCTGAAGACCTGCCGCCCGTAGGCATTCCGGCGCACATCGACGTCCAGGAGCTCCAGCGATGAGCCCGGTTCTCCGTCGATGCATTTTGCCAGCAGGATGAGACCTGCACAGGTAGCCAGGATGGGAATGCCCTGTCTGCCGAGCCTTGCCAGCGGGTCCCACAACCCGTAAGAATGTGCCAGCTTTCTCTGGGTGGTGGTTTCTCCCCCCGGCAATATCAGGCCGTCGCATCCGTGGAGGTCTTCCGGTTGTCGGACCTCGACGGCCGGGATGCCGAGACTTCCCAGCACCTCTTCGTGCTCACGGAACGCCCCCTGAAGGGCAAGGACTCCGATCTTCATGCTCTCTTCGATCTTCGAGGATTTGTTTCCCCAAAAAGGGGGAGGATGGCTCCGGCTACCAGCCGCGTGCGGCGAGCCGCTCCGAATCCGGGATGTCCGAGACCTGACTGCCTCGCATGGCCACTCCCAATCCGCGGGAGACACGAGCAATCCTGGCCGGATCGTTGAAGTGCGTGGTTGCCTCTACGACTGCCTTGGCGCGGGCCGCAGGGTTCTCTGACTTGAAGATCCCGGAGCCTACAAAGACGCCGTCCGCTCCCAGCTGCATCATGAGAGCGGCATCCGCAGGGGTGGCAACGCCTCCGGCCGCGAAATTGACCACAGGAAAGCCCCCCGTTCGGGCGACCTCGATGACGAGTTGCACGGGGGCTTGAAGCTCTTTGGCCGCAGCGTACAGTTCATCCGGCCGCAGGGACTTCACCCACCGGAGCTGTCCCTGGACCTTCCGCATGTGCCGAACCGCTTCGACGATGTCTCCGGAACCCGCCTCCCCCTTCGTCCGGATCATGGCGGCCCCCTCCGAAATCCTCCGGAGGGCCTCTCCGAGGTTCCGGCACCCGCACACGAAGGGCACCTTGAAGTTGTGTTTGTCGATGTGGTTCTTCTCGTCTGCAGGGGTCAAGACCTCGGATTCGTCGATGTAATCGACCTCCAGGGCCTCGAGGACTTGTGCCTCCACGAAGTGCCCGATGCGTGCCTTGGCCATCACCGGGATCGTGACCGTTTCCTGGATCCGTACGATTACCTCGGGATCCGCCATGCGGGCCACTCCCCCTTCAGCTCGGATGTCAGCGGGGACCCTTTCGAGGGCCATCACTGCACAAGCACCCGCGTCTTCCGCGATCTTGGCCTGTTCAGGGGTAGTTACGTCCATGATGACCCCGCCCTTCAGCATCTGGGCCAGGCCTTTTTTTGCTTCCCAGGTCCCTCGTTCTTCTCCCATGGTCTTCTCACCATCCTTCTCGTCTCGATCGTGTCGAGGACGAACTGACGCTTGCTGGATTCCTGCCCGGGGGGCTTCTCCGTAGTCCTGTCTCGAGCAACCCCTTATGGAAACAGGGGCCTTCGATGGGGCAGGCGAACGACAACACTATTCACATAGGTAACAGAAGGGTTACGGCTTCGTCAATAGGGCGTGCTATCCCCTGTCCCGTCTCGATTTGCTTGGGCTCCGTCTCTCCCTCCCCCTACAAAGTCGCCCGGCACAAATCGAGCCGGGACAGGGGAGAGCACCAGGTGCCTCACGCCGCCACCAGACGCGCAATGAGGTGCAAGGGTCAAGCTCAAAGGGTGGGACAAGCGCAACGGCGCAGAGCTGTGTTTTGGGGCGGCTTGTTAGAGCCAATAGAGGTATTTACGGCACTTGGGACAGACCTCGAGCCCCTCGTTCTGCTCGGATTCCTGTACAAATAGGGTCGGGAGCTGCATGAAACATCCGTAACAGACACCGTCGTTGACCGGCGCGATGGACCTGCCATACTTTGCGAACAGGCGGTCGTAGTGACGGAGCGTATCCGGCGAGACCTGTTCCCGCAGTTTGTCGTGGGCCTGCTGAAGAGAAGTGAGGTTGCGGAGGACGAACCCCATATCTCGCTCTTCACTCGCGTATTGCTCTTCCGTTGCATCACGGATCATGATGTCCAGGTCATGAAGTTTGATCAGTAACTCCAACTCCGCGTTCATGGATCGCATCCCTCTCGAGACCGTGTTCCTCAGGACGAGGTGACCGGAAGAAGATCAGCCCTTCAAAAGGAAAAGGTCTTGTTTCCTGTTAAGCATCAAACGTGGTTCGAAAAACCGGGGTTTTCAGGCCTACGAGCAAATCTGCTCCAAGAACTCCATGCATTGTTCAGGTGTCTCTGCATTTCGCAGTCGTTCGATATTCTCAGGATCGCTTGCGAGTTTTGCAATGCTTCCTAGGAGGGGGAGGTACTGGTTGGATACCTCTCGATGGGGGGCAATGACAAGGAAGAAGAGGTTCACCTTCTTTCTGTCAATGGCCTGAAAGTAGATTCCCTTTTTTGCGATGCCGCAGACCAGATGAAGACGATTCACGATCAGCGATCGACCGTGCGGGATGGCCACGCCTTCCCCCAACCCGGTGGAGCCCAATGCCTCCCTCTGGAGGACCATGTCCAGGAGGATGGGCCTGTATTCCTCGCGTACGTCCAGCATCCAGACGAGTTCTTTGAGGACCTCTTCCTTGGTGGACGACTGAAGGTTCAACCTGATAAGATCTGGGG
>RCNC010002586.1_pt1 | contig 12276 bp, 9 predicted proteins | sample 2041301 | NCBI WGS metagenome assembly RCNC01 (sample SAMN09708231, study PRJNA481090) | Marine sediment metagenome, whole genome shotgun sequencing project. | biome: marine sediment; feature: ocean; material: sediment; isolation source: Sewage treatment plant 13A marine sediment (STP13A) ... | reverse complement strand
CTTCCAACGCTGCTTCTTGCTGTATATATCCAACTTATGGCTGTTTTTCACGCTTATTCATCAATAACGAATTCCACAGCGGGTTTATTTCGAGTGCTATCTTTTTTAAGATTCTTCTTCCTCCAGCGCCCTTTTTCTCTCTTTGTTTTCACTTCACTGGTACTGTCGGGCTCTTCCGAAAACTCAAAGGTAAAGGATTCCTCGATATCTTTTTGCGGATCTTCAGCCTCAACTATCGTTGTATCACGTTTAAATAGACCAAGCTCTTCGTTCAGTATCTTCTTCAACTCAATTTTTTCCTGGTTCAAATCATTGCGAATCTTCTCTGCAGTCTTTTCCCGGTCCCTCTCTACCTGTGCTCCTGAGCCATCGTTGTAAACCTTTAGAAAAAGAACTCTGGTATCGGAATCATCTTCGGCAATGATGAATTCACTGTTCCTGGCCCCTCGTGCTTTGCTATATAATAACTCAGATAATTTTAGCTTAAGACGATAATCATAGTGATTGTTGAATTCGTGGATGCCAGAGGCTGACATATTCAGAGCATTGGTATGAATTTCCATGGAGGGGATGATTACCTGTCCCTCCTTAATCAGGATGTTGTTTTCCAAGGTTTCGAACTGGATATTCTTTAGCTCCTCGACTTCAATAAATCTGGAAAGCGCAAGAATTGGGGAGAAGCTGTTTAGCTCACCCTCTTTTATGCTGACACTATTTTCACTGAGAATGGACTCCTTTCGGATGGAGAAAGTAGAATCAAAATCGGCTGAAAATATGCTCTTGCCCGAAATGGTCCCTTTTAAGTGCTCATCAGTAATTTGATCCTGTCCGAAATTATTAAATGAATAAAAAAGTCTTTTGATGTCCAGGTTGTAGAGTGTTGAATTGACGTTGACAAAGATGTCTCCCATTTGGTCCTGTGCCACTTTATAATCTCCTGTCAGGGTTCCATCCATAGTCTGCATGGTGAGGGAGTCCACCATCAAAACAGGCGAATCGTAAGTAGCCACTCCTCTTACATGGCTGGCATTAAAACGCTGCATGGTAAAATCATTGATCACAAAGTCCAGTTTCAGCTTAAGTCTGTCCGGAAATAGAATGGTCCCATCCCGTTGCTTCTCAGCCCTTGTAAAACTATCCATAATCTCTTGAAGATTAAGCTGATTAGCATGCACTGTGGCGGATGCCACCAGAGGCTCATCATTTTTCATCAGGTAAGAGAGCAGGTTCAGACCGGATCCTGAAAAGGTAAAATCACTTTGTCCAAATGAGCCGGCCAGGGAAGGTTCCCAGAAGTCATTCTCAATATGAATTGTGCCATTCAGATTGGTGAAAGGAGTATCATCTTTGTGAATTCGGAACATCACTTCCTCCAGGGAGAGTCCGCCGGCAAAATCAAAAGCCAGAAATTTCTGGCCTTTCGGTTTAAGCCTGTCATAGGAACCCGAAACATCGATATCACTATAGATTGTCCCCCTTGCTTTATCCAGGGGAATCTGTTCATACCAACGAAGCCACTGTTCAGGATGAATATCTCCCTTGAGTTTAAAGGCAAAATCAGGGTCGTAAAAGTTGTGAATCCGACCGTTCAGAGAAAGGTGGTCGCTACCAACATCGGCAGTGAGCGATTCAATGATCAGGGAAGTAGTCACCGGATTAAATTCACCGCCATTTGAATATGTCCCATTCAGATTCAGGTTTTTGACAGAAAAGGGCAGCATGTCCCAGGACAAATTCGCATTGGAAGTTTGAAAATCTGCTTCAATTTTTGGTGTCAGGGTTGAACTGACCATTCCCGTGATTCTGGAGTAAAGCTGAAGAATCCCGTTTCCCCTGATTCCCAGCAGGGGCTTGCTTATTTCACTGGGTAAGAGGTCAAGCACCTCGTGTATCTCTAGATTCCTGGCAGTAGCAAAGAGGTCCATTTCTATACCCTCCCCGTGGTGAAGAACAAAATGACCGTCCATATCAGCAACGATTCGATCCAATTGAAGCTGTCCCGATTTTATGGTATAGAGGGAATCTTTGACATCCAGGTTCAGTTCTGCTTCTATCTCTCTGTTGGAGGCATACAGGATCTCTTTGTTCGATATCTCACCAAGCCATCCGGTCAATGCACCTTTGAGTTGTGTGTTGCGTTTAGAGATTCTACCGTTGAGGTCGATACGTTTCAGGGTTCCCGTGGAGTACAGTTGCTTGACCTGGTTGTTTAGTACCAGGGAAAAATCGGTGATTCTAAGATTTGACAGGTTTACCGGAGAGGCCTCTTTTTGCTTCTGGCCAGCACCAGAAAAAATTTGGTAGTTTACTTCTCCTTCAAGGTCTGTGTATAGGTGCAGGGTCCCTTCCTTAATTTCCAGCTGACGGATATTGTATTTTTTCTGGATCAGTCCAAGGAGATTAAAACTGACATTGATGCTTTTTGCACTTAAAAGTGTATCAGCTCCGGGTCCATCAAAACCCCGTGAATTGAAATTATGTGTGGACCAGATGGTCACATTCTTCAGTTGGATCGAGGTATTTGGAAATTTCTGGAATACTTTGACTGTGATCTCATCCACATCCACTTTGCTGTCGAGGCGGTGATTGATCTGCTCCATTACAAAGGATTTAAGATCGTCGCCATAGAATTTGACCACCACCACCCCGGTAATGGCCAGCAGCAGCAGGACTATCAACACAAAAGCCGACAGGTACTCAAGTATGATCCTGAACCTCTTCTTCATCTTTATTCCAGAAATTCGCTGAAGTCGTGTCTTTGGTCAAGTTCAATGGGCGTCTGGTTGAATCTAAATAAGCGTACCGGCCGTTCTCCGGTCAATTTCATCTTTTTCCCTTCTACAGTAAACATACATCCCTCCCTTAATCCAAGGACCGTATCTCCGGGGTTGGCCGCCAGGTATTCCATGATGCGGTCCTCCCTGGTTTCACCGCCATGTCCCGGAGGATTCAAATCGGTGTAGTGTGGATTGATCTGAAAAGGAATCAGATTGAAGGCATTGAAGCTCTCAGGCTCCAGGATTGGCATATCGTTGGTGGTCCTGATGGTGGGACAGCATACATTACTTCCAGCACTCCAGCCCACAAAAGGCGTACCTCCAAGCACCTTCTCTCTTACTGGATCAATCAAACCAAACTCCTGAATCATTTTAATCAGCTGAAAAGTATTTCCTCCACCCACCACAATGGCTTCAGCGGATTGAACAGCGGCGATGGGATCTGATGCATGGTGGACAGATGTAATCCTGTGCCCCACTTCTGCAAAGCGTTCCTTTACACGTGCTTCGTAATCGTCAAAGCTGATGGTTACTCCTGCGTAAGGGATAAAAAGGCATTCAAGGGGCAGCTCACCCAGGAAATCACGTATGTTATGCTTTGGATAATCCAGGTAGGCTTCACCTGCGTTGGTGGAATTGCTGATCAGTAGAAGTCTCATAGATTGAATATTTGGTTCTGTAGCAAAGTTAATATTTTAGCCAAGCCCACACGCCAAAAAAAAAGCCGGCCGGCAAGGGATATACCCGAGTCCGGTCGGCTCAACGGTAGAGGGATTTTTTTACCAGTAGAATGCGATTCCTGCATTAAAAGGATTGAGTTCGGGTCCCAGATCAGTCTTGAATAGACTTGTCACATAATAAGTGGCCTGGAATCCGAAAAAACTGTAACCCAACCTTACAGTAGCACCCCAGCGAAAGGGGTTGAGGTTAAAATCACTTCTGACTTTTTCTTTGGATTTATCACCACTCACTCTATATTTTATTTTTGTGTTTGACCATAGCTTTAATCCACCGACAACCCCAGCTGAGAAATAGATTCTCTTTCTTGAGGTAGGAATTTGAAATTCCAGTAAAAGAGGAGCTGTCAGATAGGTCATATTCATTTTCGATTTGTAGATGTTTTCGGCATAATCAGGTACATATTCAACGATCTCACCAGTACTGGGATCCTTCATGATGCCGTTCTGACCATTAAAATTGAAGTTGATGAATTCAAATCCCAGACCTGAGACTATGCCAACATAATCAGTACCCAGGCCAAAACCAATATCGGCAACGTTTATGTTAAAGTTCCATGATTTCCCTGTATTCAAGTCCATATACCTGTCTTCTGGTGGCAGTGTCAGGGAGAAGTCCGAGGTAACATAGTTATTTAGTCCGAATTCAATACCTGCATAATGAGGTCTGAATCTTTTCTTCTTATGCCTGTATGATTTCTGTGGATAATCGTCCATGTCTATCACTTTTACCTCAGTGCCATTTTCTCCTTCTACGATACTAATGCCACGCGAACCAAGGACAACCCTGACTGTATCACCATTTTCTTCCACAATAAACACTTCGTTTTGTCCAAGTGTGACTCTTGTACTTTCGGGGGTCTCTATAACCTCAACCCTATTCATCACATTAGTAGTATCTCCATCATCGGGAGCTACATAGACTTCCTCCACAACAGGAGCTTCCTCCACAACAACAGCTTCCTCCACAACAACAGCTTCCTCCACCTCTGGTGCAGCTGTGACTTCCGGTATGCTATCCACCTGTTGTGCTCTTACTGGCAGCAACATAGCAGATGCTATCAATAGTAAAATTATTTTCTTCATTCGTTCTGGTTTTATTGATTTGGTGGTAAGACGTAAGTATGGGGTGGAAAGTTACAGGCAGTATCAGAACTTCAGACCGATGATTACCACATCATCAATCTGATCCGTATCTCCCTTCCATTGCTCAAATTCTCTGTCGAGCTGCAATCCCTGTTCATGCATCTCTTTTTCTGAGATTGAGACCAGCAGCCGTTTGAATGGAAGGTATTTGAACTTTTTGCCATGAGGACCACCGAACTGGTCGGCATACCCATCTGAAAAGAGATAAACACAATCCCCCGGTTTCAGATCGATTTGGTGACCTGTGAAGGGATGCATAACCAGGTGAATACTAACCGGCATTTTGTCTGTCTTATATTCGGTAAGCTCTTTTTTTCTTACCAGATATAGGGAGTTGTTGGCACCTGCAAATAACATTCGGCTATTATTTCTGTCCACTTTGCAGACAACCATATCCATTCCATCCTTGGCAGCACTGGGGTCGCCCTTCTGATGCAGTGTTTCAATGATTTGGCTTCGTAATTCATTGAGCAGACTATCGGGATCGATGTCAGGATGTTTATTAATAATCTCGTTCATAAGGGATATTCCGAGCATGCTCATAAAAGCGCCGGGTACCCCATGACCGGTGCAGTCTGCTGCAGCAATATAGTAGTGCTTCTCCTGTTCGCTGAACCAGTAGTAATCACCACTCACAATATCACGTGGTTTAAACAGGATAAAATGTTCGGGGAGTTTGGCTTTCAGAATCTGGGAGGAGGGGAGTAGGGAGTTTTGTATGGTCAGTGCATAATTAATGCTGTCCATGATTGATTTCTGATGCTGGGCAATCTGATCGCGCTGGTATCTTGCAAAATCTCTTTGGGCCTCAATCTCTGTGTTGGCCACTTCCAGCTCATGCGTTCGCTCCCTGACCTGTTGTTCCAATTTGTCATTCTGGGCTTTGATGGTCCTGATCCTGATAATATAGAGCAGGTAGGTGCTTGAGATAAATAGAAGTATAATCAGAATCCGGAACACCCAGGTATTGTACCATGCTGTACGAATGGTAAAACTAAAATTTTCTGTGTAGCCCCATATGTTGTTTTTGCCTTTGGCCTTGTAGATGAACTCGTATTTGCCGGGAGGCAGGTTGTTGTAATCAGCTTTGTATTCATTTCCACGGTGGTAGGAGGAGTATTTATTTCCTTTTCCACGCAGGTAATATTCATATTCAATAGATGTTTCATCTGTAAAAGAGAGGGCGCTAATTTCAAAGATAAAATTGTTCTCATTGTGTGCGAAAGACCTTCCTAATTCGGGTAGTATCCGCGTATTATTAAGGAACATTTTTTCGATGTAACAAACCGGGGCGTAGTTCTGGGTTGATTTGGCCCTGATATTGAAATTGGAGACTCCGTGATAGGTCCCAACCCATAGAATATCATTGCTGTCCATGAAGAGTCCGCCGGGAGTAATTTCATCACCGCTAAGACCATCCTTGGTATTTATGGTAAATTCAAATGCCAGGGTGTTGGTGTTGAAATAAGAGAATCCTTTGTTGGTTCCTAGCCAGAGATAGTTCCTGTTTTTAGCCGGATGAATGGATTTAATCATCATCTCGCGATCGAAGGTGGATAGTTCCATCTGCTCGAAACGACCATCTTTCACAAGGCCAATCCCGCAATCGGTACCTACCCAGACATGGTTTTCCTGCAGATAGAGTGACCAGATGCTGCATTCGGTTTTCTGCAGCAGCTCAAAATCAGTACCGTTGAATGCCACGAAACCCGAGTTGTTACCTCCGATCACTGAGCCGTCCTTCTCTATCAACTGAAAGATGTTGGCCGTGTATTTGTTCTTCAGTTCACTTGGCTGGGAGTAGAAATTTGGGAAGTAATATATGACTCCATTGATCCCGGTAAGTAAAAATATCTCCCCTTTACTTGTCACAAAAATGTTTTCCACGCTATGTGCGATTTGCGTGAATGGCTTATGTTTGACGATCTCCAATGTCCTGCCGCTTACTTCGAACAAGCCTTCGTTATTTGCAAGTAAAATATTGTTGTTGGGTAAAAGGGTGCCTGTGAACTTGGTGTTGTCAGATCCAATTCTGGGAGTAAAATTGACCAGTTTTTTCTGATGGAAATAGAAGGCTCCGTTGTCCGAGGTGATCCACATTCGTTGTTGCTTGTCCTGGAAAACGGAATAGATGTAACTATTGATAGTGCCTGGATAAAAATTCCGCAAGCCTTTACGATTGGTAAGGCGTTGTAGTCCTCCCGAAAAACCGATCCATATATTATCTTCATTATCAATTAGAAAGGAGAGTATTTTGTTGTTCTTAATTCCTATTTCCTGCTCGTAAATAATTGGTTTCTGGTCGGTAGAGGTGACCTGCAGAATCTTTGAATCGGTCACCAGCCATACAGAGCCAAATTTGTTGGTAGTGATATCTGAGATGATATTGACAGGAAATTGAAGACTGGTATTCAGATTATGAAATGTGGTAAGCCGACGATTTTCAATCAGCGCAGGAAGATGTGTAATGGCGAGTCCATCCCGGGTGGATATCCAGATACTATCATTGGGATCAATAAAGAGGGAATAGCAATCCATATCACTCAAACGGGCGAACTGATTCTTGTCCGGATCAAACATGAAGACCCCCTCGATGGTGGCCAATAGCAGATTCTTGCTAACCGGATCCTCGGTGATGCTGTAAATGACCGCTGGCAGAATGGCATGTTCGTCATTGAGATAGGCGATAGTTTCATCTGGCCTTTCCAGGTATATTCCGTCGTCACCCATGAACCAGCGATTATCTCTGGAATCGATAAAGATGCTATGAAAGGAAATCCCACTCCACAGAATATTTATTGCAGAGTCGCCGGAGAATTTGGCAATTCCGTTGGTGGTGGCAAAATACATGCATCCACTGCTGTCCTGGTTTATATCTCTTACAGTGTTTCCGGGAAGTCCCTGCTCATGGTTAAAAACGGTCATCTCCCGGCCATTGTAGCGAACAGCTCCAGAATTGGTACCAAACCACATATAGCCCTTCCTGTCCTGAAAAATGGAAAGGATGTCTTCCTGAGGCAGGCCGTCATCAGCTCCGTAATTCACATAGGGCAGCTGGCCGGTCTGAAAGCGTTCATAATAACTGTTGATAAAGGCTTCAGGTGTCTGAAGTGTATTTCCTCTTAATGCTTTCAAAAGGATTCCTATCAATCCCTGTTGCTGCGACCGGCTTATGAACTTTTCAACTTCTTTTTGCAGTTCCGGCTGATCCTTGCGAAGCGCCCAGCAAACATCCACACTGCCCAGTTCCAGTTTTCCTTCCAGGTCGGGGTAGGACGAGAGTTCATTGAAGGCATTATAGAGGATAGTATAATCCGCGTTTCCCGATAAAACCTCTGGTATAAAATTGTTTACGTTTTCATAGTAGTAATTGGTAACACCATTTTGATTTAGGATATCTTCATAAACAGTTTTACTGCCGGTCACTCCACGGAATTTATTTAAATCATCCAGAGTCTTTATGTCAACACCTTTCCTGGCCACCACCATGTAAGCCGAAGTGTAGACGGGTACCAGATTAACTTTCCTGGATCTCCAGTCCAGGTCTGCAATAGTCTCCGTAGCAAGATCAAAATAGTTGAACCATTCCGGGGTGTAAGAAGAGTCCCTGATCACATTTCCTTCCTTGTCTTCCCAGTATTTTGTAAAGGTGGGTGTGACTACAAACTCGAGAGAAACACCAAGGTAGTCGGCAAATTCTTCGGCAAGCGCATGCATGAATTGCTTTTGGCCGTTTTCGTGATATACAAAATCCCTGTCCCTGAGAGCCACCACAAGTTTGCGGGAAGCCAGGATCTCATCCAGGTCACGCTGGTAGCGATCCAGTTTCAGGTTTTTATTGAGCCGGTCCACAAAAGAGCGGTATGTAATACCAAACCTATTGTAAAAGAGCTCATCCAGAACGCCATTGTTTGAAATGGTCTCAAAGAAATTTTCAACCTCCTGGATCAGCGGGTTGTTTTTTTCAACGGCCCAGGCAGTGCGGCTGGTTTCACTAATGGGAAAGGCAATTTTATATTTTTGTCCACTGTTCGCATTGAAATTCAGAGCCTCATCAGCGTCAAGGATAATTCCGTAAACCCGGCCTTCCTCGAGCAGTTGTTTGGTTTCTGCCGTGGTCCTGGTCCTGATCAGCTCAATCTTCTCCGCAAGGGTACTGTTGATTTCCTTAAGATGCTGCTCAAAAGTAGTGGCTCCCAAAAACGCCACCCGTTTGTTAGAGAGATCCGCGAGTCCACGTGGGAGTTCCTCATTTTTGTTGATCATTAATAGTTCGGCCGACTGAAGTGTTTCAGCAAAACCAAATAGTTTTTTTCGCCATTCAAGAATGGTAAAAGTGGAGCAGATTATATCAGAATCCTTCAGTGCATCGGGGGTGTACAGGAGATCAGGATTGGTTTCAATATCGGGGGGAATGCTCCCGTTTTTCTTAAAGACGTCCTCCCATTCAATTTTTACTTCGATCAGTTCAACATTGAGATAACGGGCAAACTCCAGTGCCAGATCGTAGTTGATGTTTTTCAGGTCAGCAGAGGTAAAGGCCACATAAATTTTTCCGGATCGCCTGATCTCATCCAGACTTCTGCCATGAAGAAGAGCCGGTAAGAGGAAGATCGCTAGAAGGAGGAAAAATCTTTTCAGAAACATGGTGCTTACTTTTCAAAAAAGTCCTTCAATCCTCCAAAATAGTAGGAATCCCAGCCATGGACCATATCTTCAAATGCCTCGTCTGGGATATTTGTGTGGTGAAGTTCTATCTTGGTAAAGTGTCTATCCGGACGCAGGGAGATGGTAACAATCGATTTCTCTTCCTGGTCGCCGAAGAACCATTCCTGGGTGATCCTGGAATTCTGCTCAAAGGCAATGTTTATCCCTTCAATATCTCCGTCGAAGAGAGAAAACCCGGTTCCTGGCTCCTCTTTCATTTCAGCCGCGCCACCTGTCCACAGGGCAATGGAAAATGGATTAATAAGTGCTGCGTAAATTTCTTCCGGAGTCCCTTTGATGCGATAATACTTGCGTAGTTCTTTCATAGTAAGCTCAGTTAACCAAAAATAAGGCTTTTTACTATCTTAATCGATTGGCTTGTATACTTCGGAGATCTCGATCTTAACAATACGGTATCCTTTCCAGACTTCTATGGCTGCAAAGACGATCCCTACAAAAACAGCAAACATCCCAGCATAGAAAAATCCAACGATCAGCCATTCAAATGCCTGAGCATTCTTATTGATGGTTAAGCCAATTAGTACCGAACTGACGATAAATAGGGCTACGGCCAGTGAGTAACTGAATACTGCATTTCGAACCAGGGAAATTCGTTCAATCAGGTGGCTGATCTGTAGCTCAATATTGCTTATGCGATTGCTATCGTTCTCATCAATCTTTACCTGGTGAAAAATCTTGCGTTTTTCTTCATTCAGCAAGCGAATGCGGTTTACCACAAGACTATATTTGTTGTTCATCCCCAGCAGAAGTAGTCCACAAGCCGAGATCATCAGTCCAGGTGCCAACATCCCCTGGATCAATTGAACAATGGGAGTTTCCATAGCACATTGATTTAATGTGTACAAATGTTGTGAATTAATATGGATTTATCAAAATGTGGGCGACCGGGATGCTGCGCTATAATTCATCCTTGAAAAACAACTCCTCTTTCAATGAGATGATCCGGTCTTCCACAATGGCCCGGATGGAAACACCCTGATTGCTTTCCTCCTTTTCCGGGAGCTGGTCCAGGGCATCAATAAAGCGCTGATAATCCACCAGGGCTTCTTTGTGTTGATGCATGCTGTTATCCAGAATGGAAGCCATGAAATAGAGCGATATGGCATTGGTGGTATCCATTTCCCAGGCTTTGCTATACAGCTCGTAAGCCTCCTCATACTCCGTTTCAAGGCGTTTGATATTGCCCTGTTCTGAATATATGCGGGATACTATCGACGATTCAGGCTGCATCAGTTTTAAGGATCTGTTCAAGTGTGACATGGCTAAGGCCTTTTCCTTGGTTGTTGACATGCTGGCCCCAAGGAAAAAATAGATCTCAGCATCGAGGGTGTCTTTTTTCACAGCGTGTTGGAGTGATTCTATGGAGGATTTGAAATCTACCCTCAGGTAGTGAGATATCCCTTTGAATTTGAACGCAAATACGGTTGAGTCACCCAGCTCATTGGCATACTCTAAATATCGCACAGCAGACGCCGGCTCTCCGGTTTTATAGTAAGCATATCCCAAAAGCTTACTGAATTTAATACTGGTGGTATCAAGCTCTAACATTTGCTCGCAGATGGGAATGGCCTTCCATGCATCTTTGGACTGGATATACAAATTGGCCAGGGCAAAGGCAGCTTTCTGGTTTTCCGGGTAGTACTGGTATGCACGTCCATAATACCGCATTGCTTCAGTATTATTGTACCGGTTGAGGATATCACCCATCATCATCAGGCTGCTAAGGTTCATGGAGTCGATGAACAGCACCTGGTTCAGTGCATCCTCAGCCTCTTTATACCGCTGCCTGAATGAAGCTATTTCGGCCAGCTTTAGCCACGAAGAGACATCGGAACTATCCAATTTGACAAGCTCATCATAGCCTTCCCGGGCTTTAACATAATCACCGGCATCAAAATATTGTCTAGCCAGCATACGATTGAATCTAAGCTCCCCAGGATGAAGAATCAGCCCCTGCTGCAGGGTTCCGATTGCTTTCACAGCTTGCCCTAGCTGAGCTTCCGAGAGCGCCTTCAGGTATAAGGTGTTAACAGCAGTATCTCCAGATGCGATCAGATTATCAGAAGCATCAATCACCTCACGATAGTTTCCGGAGTAGTAGAGATCTGTAAGATTTTCCTGGGCATTTATAATATGCCAGGAGGAAAAAATACAAACGATTGCAAGGAGGAGAGAGCGGGGTGTTTTCATGTAGGGAAAATGACCGCTGTGCATGAGGCACAGCGGTCTATGTTTTGGGGTTTACTGAAGGACAAAGTTAACGGGAAAGGTGAATTGTACGTTTACTGCCTTTCCTCTTTGTTTGCCGGGCTTCCAGGCCGGAGATGAAGAGACAACCCTTATCACCTCTTTTTTAAGCATCTCAATGTATTCCTCAGCTGGTTCTTCAGCATCTTCTGCTATTTTACGGTAAGAAGTCACCACCACTTCATCAATGGCTTTTCCTTGGCTATTTGCCAGGGTTTCCTGATCCGGAATCACCACTTTACCCTCAGGGTTTATGATGAATGTAATAATTATTCTTCCGGTAGCTCCCGCATCTCTTGCTTCTTTGCGATGTATCTGCGGAATTCAATAGCTTCTTCACCATTGAAAGTGGGCATCTCTTCCACCACCATAAAGATCTGCTCAGATGCCTCAGCGGCAATTTCCTCTGCAGGATCAATAGCTGCAATGGGCGCATCCTTATCCGTACACGATACGATAAAGAATGCAATAACGCTTAATGGGAGCAGCAGGCTTAGTTTCCATTTGCTTCCCAATTTATAGTTCTTGTTTAGCATGTTGATTCGTTTTTTAATTTGACTACTGAATTGATTAGAAATGGATGCGCATCCAATATATTGGTTTAAAATTGACAGTTGGTATTTGGTTGGATCGGTACCCCG
>RCNC010002494.1_pt1 | contig 12278 bp, 13 predicted proteins | sample 2041301 | NCBI WGS metagenome assembly RCNC01 (sample SAMN09708231, study PRJNA481090) | Marine sediment metagenome, whole genome shotgun sequencing project. | biome: marine sediment; feature: ocean; material: sediment; isolation source: Sewage treatment plant 13A marine sediment (STP13A) ... | reverse complement strand
CAGCGAAGTATGGTGAGGTGTTTGAGCCACCGCAGCTGTTGTTGGACATGGCGAGAGAAGGTCAGACTTTCGCTTTATCTGATTAGCGCGTAATTGAGGCTATTGATGCGTGTCCAGGGCGCTGTGTTTTGGGCCCGCTGCCTGGTACGCGAGGTCCACTTGCGGTTCGAACTGACAGGCCCTTAAGTGGACCTCGCGTACCAGGCAGCTCCACCGAGCCTCCCCTCCCGTATACTGCGATGTAGCCAGCCTTGGTCGCTGCAAGCCTCATAAGGGCCTGTCAGTTCGAACCGCATGAGGCTTGCAGGGACCGAGGCTGGCGGCACCCCTTACACGGCACCGGTGTCTAGCGTGTGGGCTTCGAACCGCATGAGGCCTTCAGAGACCGAGGCTGGCGGCATACGACGCAAGAGTCAGATGTTGCAGCCGCCAAATAGTAAGTAATCGCCATTCTTCTAATGCTAAAAAAAAGGCCGACACATCAACATGCGTCGGCCTTGCTGTTTCTGCAGGTCAGCGCTTAAGCACTGACCGTGCGCTGTGCTCTAGCGAATACCGCCGCGCGACATGCCTTTGGGCGTGAAGTACTTATCGTTCTGGGTGGAACCATTCCTGAACTTTCCGGGAATAGGCTTGCCGTTGAGGTTGTAGATGTTCTGCAATAGGTCATAGGAGCCATAGGCGGAAGCGAAGCTAGCCTTGCGGTCATACAGGTTTGCGCCATAGGTGTACTGCAGGCGCCACAGTTGGTCGCGACCATCGTACATCTCGCCGGCCAGTGCTCCCCAACTGTCCTCGTCCATATAGAAAGTGCGACGGCTGTACAAATGACGGCTGCCTTCTTTCAGGCGGGAATCCACAATCCACACCCGGTGTTTCTCCCATCGAACCACTTCCGGGTTGAGAAACTTTTCGCCCAGCATGTCTTGTACCTTGGTCTGGAACACCATGTCGTAGTTGGCAGCGGGAACGATCATTTCCTTCTTGCCCACCAGCTTCCAATCGAAGCGCTCAGGGGAGCCGTTGTAGATGAAGGAGTCATCGTAGGTGCTGGTTCCGGCTACACCCGGGTTGGGTGTGTCAAATGACACCGCGGGTGCCAGGCGCACCCGGCGCTGCCCCACCAGGTACTGCCAGGCTTTACGACCTTTTCCTTTGGTATAGTCGGCCCCCGGTTCATGTACCAGCAGTATCTCGCCCGCGCGACGGGCGGGCGCGTCGTAGTTGATGCGCAGTTTGGTCCAGTTGGTATCTCCAACAGGTTGGTCGGGATTCTCGAACATTGGGTATACTGATGTGGAGGAGCCGGTGGTTGCGAGAACCGGCTTGCCATTGCCACCGACGTAATAGGTGTCGTAGTTCTGGTCAATGGCTTCGCTGTAGCGAATCATGTGATTCCACATCACCTCCAGCCCCGACTGGGGAATAGGGAATGGTACCCCGGGGTAGTTGCCTTCAATTTTTTGTCCATCAGCGACCAGGGTTGCGTCGGTGGCGTTCTTTATGCTGTTTTTGTAGTACCAGTCGGGTCGAACCGTTCCTCGATGGCTCGGGTAGACGTGCATTTTGAAGCCGTCAGCACCATATTTCTCGAACATGGCCTGGGTGCCCACTGTCAAGTTATCGGCATATTGCTTCCAGTTGCTGCCATCGATGGTGTATAGCGGCTTTTCATCGGCATAGGGGTTGACGTAGTCGTCAGACCCGGCAACAAAATTGGCGGGTGTCGGTGTGCCTTCCGGGTTCCACGGCGGGATACTGCCATCGGCGTTGCCCGCCATTTCGGCTCCGGTCGGGGTAAGGTCTTTGCCCAGCCGGGCCGCTTCTTCCGGGGACACGGCGGCATAGGCGGTGCTGGTGGCTAGTGAGGTCAGGCAGAGTGCTGCCAAGGTGGTTCTGATTGTCATTATTATCGCTCCAGTGAACTGTGCTTATTAGCAATCAAAGATTAGATCAGACTGGGAAAAATATCCACCGGTTTCCGCAGGGCCGGTGCCACCGGGATTTGCGGCCTGTCAGGCCGCGTTAGCGTCGGATTGCTCCGGGTCGAAGGTAATATGCATCTCCTTCATGGCATTGACAAAGAAGGAGCGTACAAATTTCGGCTGCCCATTGAGTTGCGGGTGGCGCAGGCGCGGGATGATTTCCTGGAACATGATGCGCAACTCCTGCCTGGCCAGGTGCGTACCAATGCAAAAGTGCTGGCCAATGCCGAAGGAGCGCAGCTGGTTGTAGAGGTCTGGCATCCGCTCGGCACGGGTTACGTCGAACTCCATGGCGTCGTCGCCAAACACCTCCTCGTCGTGGTTCACCGTGTGGTAGTGCAGCAGGACCTTGTCACCCTTGCGGATCTGCTGGCCGCTGATTTCGACATCCTCCATGGCCGTGCGGCGCATGGAGATAAAGGCCGTGTTGTAGCGCAGGATCTCCTCGCAGGCGTTGGGGATTTTGTCCGGGTTGTCTACCAGGTATTGCAACTGGTCGGGGTTTTCCATCAACAGGCGCATGCCCTGTGCGATCACGGTACGGGTGGATTCGTTGCCTCCCACCAGTATAAGAATGAACATCCAGCCAAACAGGTCCTCGGAGATAGGCTGGCCCTGCAGTTCCGCATCCAGCAGGGCGCCGGTGATGTTGTCCATGGGCTCTTCACGGTGTTTGACGGCCAGGTTCAGGGCGTACTGGATGACTTCCAGCGAGGCCAGTTGCCCCTCTTCCTCGGAGATGGACATATCCGGGTCATCCGCGAAAATCATGGTATTGGTCCACTCAAAGAACTTTTTGCGGTCCTCCAGCGGCACGCCCAACAGCTCCAGAATGCCGATCAGTGGCAGTTCAGCGGCCACGTCCTCCACGAATTCACATTCGCCCTTTGCCGCGACGGCATCGACGATGCGCCTGGCGTGTTGGCGAAAATTCTCCTCGTAGGATTCCACCCGCTTGGGCGTGAACGCGGCGCGGACGATGCGCCGTACCTTCTGGTGCAGGGGAGGGTCCATATTGATGATGGTGTTGGAGTGAATACCGTCGACCATGTCCTGGTCGTACTCCATGGGAAAAGCGGATCTGGCGGCTGAAGAAAACAGTGCGGGATTCTTGGATATTTCATCCAGGTCTGCGCGCCGCGTGACCACCCAGTAGGGTACCTGCGTTAATGGGTCGTCCATGCGCACAATCGGTCCGGCTTGGCGAATTTCACGCAGGGCCTCGTAGGGCATGCCCTGGGCGTAGGTGTCGGGATCCAGCAGATTGGCAAAAGGACATTCGCTCATGGTTTGCTCCGGTTTTCCCTGTGAATTTGTGTGGGGTGCCGACGTGGGCGACACAGGAAACGCGTCACGCCGACAGGTTCTGCGGGCTATGGTAAAGCTTTTCGCATAAACACTGTAGCCCACTTTGCAGCGGTTTGTAGGAGGCGTATGCAGGCCGTTGCCCGGGTTTACTCGGGCTCTTGGCGCAGGGCCCAGCGCAGCGCAGCCTGTGTCGAAAAAATTTACACTTCATGCACTGCGCAGCTTGCCCCTGGCCGAATCGACGGATACCGGCATCTTACGGGCGTCGACAGTTGTGAAGTCGATCACGATCCGGAACTCGAAACCGGTGTTCGGGCATGGAATACGTCGGCCACTTGCAGGGTTGGCATCATATGTGCAGTCATTCTCCCAGCTTTGATTTACTGATGAAAAATGGCCGATAGGAGATCTTTGGGAATGAACTTGCTTGAATGGCAGCCTGGATTGGGCTCGCTGACGAAAGTGCTGGGTATTTTCGCCTTGATGGCTGCATGCGCCTGTTTTGTGCCCGTCGCGGGCACTGTGGCCACTGGCAGCGGCAATACTTCGGAACTGGATATCACCCGCCTGATTTTTGATCTGCATGATACCGCCGGCGCATTGCCTGGGGATAACCTGGATTACATCCTCGGTGATTCGATCTTCGGGTCGTTTATGATTGCCCACGCTGAGTACAGCAGCATCTCCAATGCATCGGGCTTCGAAGGCGGTAACCGGCAGTCTTGCGTCTGAGCCGGCACTGTTCGCTTTGAATCAGTGGACGCTGGCGATTTCCTGCTCGTGGTTTGGTTGTGGCACCAGCTGAAATTCCATTTGCGCGTCCAGCTTGAATTGCAGGCTGGCACCTACCTCAATCGTTAAAGGCGGCAGCTTGCTGGTGGTTACCGACGTATCGGTTTGCACGGCCTCTTCAGTGTCGGCTGTGGCAGCACCAGCCACAGGCACCGTCTCATTAGCGGCCGCTGCCCCGTGGATGTCCGGGTCATTCGCTGCTTCGGCTAAGGCCAACTGACTGGATACAGCCAGGATGGCAATGATTGGTAATTTGTTTTTCATAATGGTCCCCTGAACCTGTTTCTTTTTTGGTCACCTGATGGAAACCTTTTCTGTTGTGGGGCTTATAGTGCGCCATACAGCAGTCATTACAATTTTTCCTCCACGGAATGAGAATTGCGTCACAGTTGCGTAAACTATTGTTTTTGATAGTTTTTTCTTGCAATTCGGTGAAAAACTTGGTGCTGAATCCTGGCGGCCAGTACGGCTGTGTGCAAGTAAGGTAGTCAGGCCTCTCCTTGGCTGCGATAGGCGAGCGCCTCGGCCAGATGCTGCACACTGACCTTATCCGCCTCGTCCAGGTCGGCAATAGTGCGCGCCACCCGTAGCGTGCGGTGCAGGCCTCTTCCCGATAAATGCAATTTTGTTGCTGCCGCTTCCAGGCAGGATTTTTCCTTGCTGCCCAGGGCACTGACCTCCATCAGCTTTTCGGGCGATAGCTGCGCGTTGCTGCAGCCCTGCCGGTCTTCCTGCCGGGCACGGCTGGCGCACACCCGTGTCCTCACTGAGGTGGAAGATTCTCCCTCATGCCCGGGATCAAGTAGCTGGCCTGGCGGTAGGCGCGATACCTGCACATGCAAATCGATACGATCAAGCAGTGGCCCGGATATCTTCGCCCGATACTGCAGAATCTGGTCGGGTGTGCAGCGACATGCTCGTTCGGCATCGCCCAGAAATCCACATTTACAGGGGTTCATGGCGGCCACCAGCTGGAAGCGCGCGGGATAAGTGACTTTGTGACGGGCACGGGACAGGGTGATCTCACCGGACTCCATGGGCTCTCTCAGGACTTCCAGGCAATGGCGGTTGAATTCCGGCAGTTCGTCCAGAAAGAGAACGCCACCGTGGGCCAGTGAAATTTCCCCCGGCCTGGGTTTGCTGCCGCCGCCCACCAGGGCCGCTGCACTGGCGCTGTGGTGGGGGCTGCGAAAGGGGCGCTGGAACACATAGTTGCCGGCGTGGGTAAGACAGTGAACGTCACGCAGGGCCAGTCCGGTCAGTGCTTCCTGTGGATCAGGGGGCGGCAGTATGCTGGTTAATCGGCTGGCCAACAGTGTCTTGCCGGTGCCGGGTGGACCCCACAGCAGTAAATTGTGTGCACCGCTGGCGGCTATTTCCAGTGCCCGGCGCGGACCCGGTTGTCCCACTATCTCGCGCAGGTCGGGAAGTGTGTCCGCAGCAGACACAGCCAAGGGCTGGGAAGGCGCGATCTTCTCGCTGTCGTTGAGATGCGCGCACAGGGTGAGAATATCGGGCGCGGCGATGATCCGGCTGCCGGGCACATGGGCGGCAAGAGGCGCGCTGTCGCTAGCCAGCACCAGCGCGCGTCCGCTGCGCTGCGTGGCTGCCGCAGCTGCAATAACCCCGGGTACCGGCCGCAGGCTGCCGTCCAGCGCCAGTTCCCCCAGGAACTCGTGGTCGTGCAGGCGGTCTGGTGGAACCTGCCCGGAGGCGCTTAGAATGCCCAGGGCAATGGGCAGGTCGAAACGCCCCCCTTCCTTGGGCAGGTCTGCGGGTGCCAGGTTGACGGTGATACGGCGGTCGGGGAAGGTAAAGTGGGAATTCAGGATCGCGCAGCGCACGCGGTCCTTGCTTTCGCGCACGGTGGTCTCGGGGAGTCCAACAATATGAAACGCGGGCAGTCCGTTGGACAGGTGGGTTTCCACCTGCACCAGTGGGGCTTCAATGCCCGCCAGTGCCCTGCTGTAGACAACAGATAGTTCCATCGCTCGTCCCTGAGCTGAATGTGACTGTGTAGCGGGAGGGAGTGGGCCCCCGCCCGCAATGGATCAGTTTTCCCCGACCATGCCCTCAACTTCACTGGTCAGTGCTTCCAGTTCTGCCTCCAGCGCCACCACCCTGTCACGGGTGCGCTTGAGGATTTCAGTCTGGGCGTCAAACTCCTCCCTGCTCACCACGTCCAGGCGGGCGAGGGCGGATTGCGCCAGTGACCTGGCGCTCTTGTCCAGCTCATCTTTTACGCCGCTGCCGCCGACGAGCTCGCCGATCTGTTGCAGTACTTCCCAGGGGGGTGGAGGAGGTTTCAGTGCCATTGAAGGTGCCATTTCCTGTGAACTCGATTGGGCTCGATTCTAGAGCATTTAATAATCACAGCACAGCGCATTACAGTGCTCTATTTTGGTGCACTGCACCATAAACGTGCCTTGCGGGGTGCGCTGATGGCCTTATTTTTCATCGTAATAATACATATGTCGTTGAAATATATGAAGAATAGAATACTTGGCACAGACTCTGCTATCTCTTGGCTGCAGATTCGTATCGCACACGCAATGCGCCCGTAGCAATTTGAGCTTTGCTGAGTCTGATATCTGATTTTAACTTAAAGGAGTGATGAAACATGTTGAACAAGAAAATTATGACCGCAGCCGTAGCCGCGGCCCTGTTGTCCGGTATCGGTACAGCATCCGTGCAGGCTTTTGAGATCAGCGCCAATGTAGCGCTGGTATCAGACTACCGTTTCCGTGGTATCTCGCAGACCGGTAAGGATGCAGCCATTCAGGGCGGATTCGATGCCACTTTTGAGCCGGGCTTCTATATTGGAACCTGGGCTTCGTCTGTAGACTTCGGCGATATCGACGACGGCAGCGGCAGCTACGGCACCATGGAAATTGACTACTACGCTGGCTGGGCGGGTCCTATTGGTGACACCGATTTCGGTATTGATGCAGGTTACATGTACTACTCATATCCCGGAGACACCGTAGATCCCGATGGCGACTACCAGGAGTTCCATATCACAGGGTCATGGAAGGACGTGTCTATCGGTGCCACCTACTCGGATGACTATTACGCCTCTACCGGTGAGTTCTGGTACTTCGCAGGTGACTATAGCCTGAGTTTCGCGGAAGACTTTTCCCTGGGTCTTCACGTCGGCTACAACGACTTCGATGAAATAGGCTTCCTGTCAGACGGTGCGGACAACTACACCGATTGGTCAGTAACTCTCGGTTACTCTGTCTTTGGTGTTGATCTTGCAGTGGCGTACGTCGATACCAACCTCAACGAAAAGGAATACTTCGACACCGACTACGCTGAAAGCACAGCAGTTTTTTCCATCAGCAAGAGCCTCTAATAGCACTTTGCAGTACTGAGCCGACCGGGTTTCCGGTCGGCTCCCAATCAGGAGAATTCTATGAAACTTATTACGGCCATTGTTAAGCCATTCAAACTTGATGACGTGCGCGAAGCGCTGTCAGAAATTGGTGTTCAAGGTATCACCGTGACCGAGGTAAAGGGCTTTGGCCGCCAGAAAGGTCACACAGAGTTGTATCGCGGAGCTGAATACGTCGTCGACTTCCTGCCCAAGGTCAAGATCGAGGTTGCGGTCGCCGAAGGCGCAGTCGAGCAGACGATTGAAGCCATCACCAAGGCCGCCAATACCGGCAAGATTGGTGACGGCAAGGTGTTTGTCTCCTCGATGGAACAGGTGATTCGTATTCGTACCGGAGAGACTGGCGAAGACGCTATCTAAACCGTATTCACTAGCAAAAGAGAGTTATTCCAATGGAAGACAATATTTTTCAATTACAGTACGCGCTCGACACCTTTTACTTCCTGGTATGCGGTGCGCTGGTAATGTGGATGGCTGCAGGATTCGCCATGCTCGAAGCCGGCCTCGTGCGTTCCAAGAACACCACTGAAATCCTGCTCAAGAACATCTCCCTGTATGCGGTGGCCTGTACCATGTATATGGTATGTGGTTATGCCATCATGTATGGCGGTGATATCTTTCTCTCCACTATAACCGGTGATGGTGTTACCGGTGCTGAAGAGGCCGCCACCTATGCGCCCTCTGCGGACTTCTTTTTCCAGGTGGTCTTCGTCGCCACGGCCATGTCTATCGTGTCCGGCGCCGTTGCAGAGCGTATGAAGCTCTGGGCATTCCTGCTGTTCGCAGTGGTTATGACTGGCTTTATCTACCCGATGGAAGGTTCCTGGACCTGGGGCGGTAACTCAGTGTTTGGTATGTACACCCTGGGTGACCTTGGCTTCTCCGACTTCGCCGGCTCTGGCATTGTACACATGGCGGGCGCCTCTGCGGCACTGGCCGGTGTTCTCCTGCTGGGCGCTCGTAAGGGCAAATATGGCGCGGATGGCTCCATCAGGCCAATCCCCGGTGCCAATCTGCCATTGGCGACACTCGGTACCTTTATCCTGTGGATGGGTTGGTTCGGTTTCAATGGTGGTTCGGTACTGGCAACTGCCAGTGTCGAAAGCGCCAACGCTGTGGCTATCGTATTCATGAACACCAATGCCGCGGCAGCCGGTGGCCTCATCGCCGCCATGATCGTAGCGCGCATTATGTTCGGTAAGGCTGACCTGACCATGGCTCTTAACGGAGCACTGGCTGGCCTGGTCGCCATCACAGCAGAGCCTTCTACGCCCACTGCGCTGCAGGCGACATTGTTCGGTGCAATCGGCGGTGTGCTGGTGGTGTTCTCCATTATCACCCTGGACAAGATGAAGATAGACGATCCTGTCGGTGCGATCTCGGTGCACGGTGTGGTTGGTCTGTTGGGTCTGCTGCTGGTACCTGTTACCAACGGTGAGAACTCATCCTTCAGCGGCCAGTTGATTGGTGCTGCGACCATCTTCATCTGGGTATTTGGTACCAGCTTGATTGTGTGGGGCATCCTCAAGGCAGTCATGGGTATCCGCGTCAGCGAACAGGAAGAATACGAGGGCGTGGACATGTCCGAGTGTGGCATGGAAGCCTACCCCGAGTTCGTCGGTGCCAGCGGCAGCGCTTGAACAACAAGCTTGCGGGCGCATTTAACGATGCGTTTTTTGGGGGGCCTTTGGGCCCCCCATTTTTTTTGCCCGCACAACAGGTTTGAGCTGCATTTTAGGAACAACTGTTGGTGCGCTGGCGTTAGTGGGCACTCAGTGGGCACTCAGTCGGCGTCGTGCTCGCGGCGCCCGCGTTTCTTGATTCTGCGGTTCTCATTATCGGTGGTGGTGTAAAGCTCTGATTGCAATGACGAAGTGAATCGGCGGTCTTCGTCCAGGTCCCGCCGGTCCTGCTGATGGGCATATTTGCAAGTGCATTTGGCCGCGGTGCAAGCCGCTAATGGTAGCAGCGGAGTATCCCTGTCTTTATCGAGGAAGGGCTTTTTCGCCAGCGCCCTGGCCGCCTCACAGGCGCTTTCACCAAGCACGATTGATGTCGCCCGGAAGGAGTGTTGTTGGGCCGCAGGTGGCGCTGTTCTTTTTTTTGCTTTAAGAGCCTTCGCCGGTGGTTTATTTGTAGTACTACCGCTATTGGCGCGCATGCGCCCAATCACCAGGAATGCAGCGATAGCCAGGGCGAGTATTATCAGTATTTTCATTCAGGTTTCCGTTGAGTGTCCCTACCAACGATGTCTCGTTGTTTTATCCTGTGCATACTAGTTGAACTGTGGTCGTCCGACAACGTGCAGTGCATGGCATTACTGTTGCCATGTAAACGATGTGTAACATGATGCGCAGCTTGTTGCTGGTGCGCGGCTACAGCGATGCGGCGATACTGTTAATGGCTTGCGGCAGTTGCTGCAGGTCGGAAATTTCCCTGTCTGCAGTGCTCTCTCCGGGCCATTCCCTGGCCCGGGAGTTCATCCAGATTGTGTGCATGCCTATGTCCGCGGCGCCGCGGATATCGTGCTCCGGATCGTCGCCCACGTGTATGATTTCCGCCGCGGTAACGCCGGACTGTTTGATGGCCGCCTGGAACATGTCCGGGTGGGGCTTGCTGGCGCCAATTTCCTCTGCGAGGAAGGCGAAGTCAAAATACTCAGCCGCATCGGTTTTATAAATGTCGGCGTTGCCGTTGGTCAATGCACCCAGGGTATAGCTGCGGGAAAGCTGTTCCAGTACCTGCAGCGCCTGTTCGTAAAGAACGACCTGGTGGCGCTCGCGCAGAAAAACTTCAAAGGCCTGCTCCGCGCCGCTGCGGGATTCTTGTTCATTATAGCCGGCCGCCACCTGCAGTTCGTACAGCATCCGGGTGCGCATCTGGCTCACGTGGTGCAGCAGCTCAGGGTGGCGTTTCCACACGGACTTCTTGAATTCCCAGAGCGCCTCGTGATCGAAGGCGTCCACTGCGCCTGGCCGGTGTCGCAGCAACCAGTCCTGCTGGGCTTGTTCAGCCCGGATAAGCGCCGGCTCAACATCCCACAGGGTGTTGTCCAGGTCGAAGGTGATTACCGCGATGCCCACGTCAATCCTGCTTGCGGCGTTTTGCCCGGGGGTGGGCCGCGTCGTAGACCTTGGCCAGGTGCTGGAAATCGAGGTGGGTGTATATCTGGGTGGTGGAGATATTGGCGTGTCCCAGCAGTTCCTGTACCGCGCGCAGGTCGCCACTGGATTCCAGCATGTGGCTGGCAAAGGAGTGGCGCAGCATATGGGGATGGACGTCCTGGTGCATGCCCGCCTTGCGGCCCTGTAGTTTTAAGCGAGCTTGTATATTGCGCACGCTGATGCGACCGCCGCGGCTGCTGGTAAACAGTGGAGAACTCTCATCTCCAGTGGCGGGGCGCACCTGCAGCCAGTGCGCAATGGCGTCCAGCGCGACCCTGCCCACGGGGACTGTGCGGGTTTTATTGCCCTTGCCGGTCACCGTCAGCAGTTTTGAGTGCGGGTCAATGTCGCTGACATCCACCGCCGCCAGCTCGGCAAGCCGCAAACCTGATGAATAGAAAAGTTCTGCCATGGCGCGATCGCGCAGGGCGAGTTCGGACTCTGAGTCGAAGGACAGGTACTTGTCGACCTGGTCCGCATCGAGGGTTTTCGGTAACCGTCGCGGTTGGCGCGGCGCCTGCACACTGGCAGCGGGGTTGCGTAGCCGGCCACTTTGCCGGCCCAGGTAATTATAGAAAGAGCGACTGGCAGAAAGGCTGCGCTGGATGCTACTGCCGGACAGTCCGCGGCGATGCATCAGGCTTACCCAGGCGCGGATATCAGCTTCTACCAGATCCGCGGCCGACTGCTTGTCATGGGCCTGGCAGTAGTTTTGCAGGGAGATCAGGTCTCTCTGGTAATTACTCAGTGTATGGGGGGACAGTTGGCGGACATCCCGCAGGTAGGTGAGAAACTCTGTGGCCGATTCTTCCAGCTCAATGGTGGGCGCGGCGACCACCACCGTATCCTCAATCGTTCCCGTGATGCAGGTGCGGTAATAGCCTGGCTATCACATCCGCAATGTGCGACAGGAACAAGGTACCCACAGATTTGTTGTAACGGTTGGCATCGGTGCTGCCCACGGCAATCAGCCCCAGTTGTGCGCCATTGGCCAGGGGCATGAGGGCCGCAGAGCCGGTCTCTCCCGCATCGGGGAAAAGGTATTTTAATTCTTCCTTGCGCAATGTGCCGGACACGGGCTTGTGCCCGAGGAACAGGGAGCCGATCTCTTTGCTGGCGTTGTCCTGGGTTTCTGTGCGGTAGCCTTCGCTACCGGTAGTCTCACCGTAGAGAATCATGCAGGCGTGATCTACGCCGAAGTCCTCGCGCATGGATGCCATGAAGACGCGGTACAGGGCCTCGACCGAGTCGGCTTCCATCAAGGCCAGTACCAGCTTGCTGGTCTGCTCGTACAATTTGTCGTTTTCGCGGGCGTTGCCGGTTAAGGTGTTGAGTCTGCGCCGCATGTCTATATTGCGTTCGCGCAATACACTGACCTGTTTCTCAACCAGTGACACGGCGCTGCCGGAAGCGTGCGAAATATGCAGGTAATCCAGCATGTCGGGATTGCGCTGCAGGAAATCGTCGTTGTCTTTGAGATATTCCCTCACCGTCTCGTCATTGAGGTCGGTATTGAGTTCCTTTGCGGCGGCCTGCGCGGCTGCAACCTGCTCGGCTCCGACCTTCGCGGCTGCGACCTGTTCATTGCTGGCTGACATGTTTACTGGCTCCCCTTGTTCCCCGTTACCCGGGGCC
>RCNC010004308.1_pt1 | contig 12283 bp, 9 predicted proteins | sample 2041301 | NCBI WGS metagenome assembly RCNC01 (sample SAMN09708231, study PRJNA481090) | Marine sediment metagenome, whole genome shotgun sequencing project. | biome: marine sediment; feature: ocean; material: sediment; isolation source: Sewage treatment plant 13A marine sediment (STP13A) ... | reverse complement strand
GATCCCAATCCGGTACCGGGTTTTCGAAGACCCGCACCAACGGCTCGCCGGCAGCAGTCGCGGCGGGCTGTTTTCGAGTTCCGGTCTCGTCAGACCGGCCCCCGTCAGGATCGTGGTTCCGAACGGTCATACCGCTCTTAGTTTAACTCGGAATGATTACGAATTGTGAATCACTGACAGAATATATTCTCTCAGCAATCTGACAAAGGACTGTTACTGATTCGCGATGAGAAAGGTATTTATTGACTTCAACAATAAACCAGCATTTGTCAGTAGCCTCCAGTACTTGAGATTGAGCTGGGTCGTTTTCTTCTTCTTCATGAAATCCGCGATCTGGTTCATGGCGGAGGCGAGGCTCTTCCTCATCTTGTCGAACTCGGAGTACTTCTTGGGTGTGGCGCTCTGATAGGTGATCGTCTGATCGTCCATGATGATCACGGACTGAACCATGACCGTCCCCTCCTTGGCCACAAAGGCCTCGAAGCGATTCTTGTCATAGCCGGCGAGATTCACGGTGTCACCCGCAGAGGTCTTCGCCTCGATCTTCGACGAGAACTGCGTCACGTTGGAGATGTTGTACATGCTGCCCTTGTAGATCACTGTCTTGTCGGTGTTGTAGACCTTCGTGCTCCCACACCCGACTGTCACGATGAGAGCCACAATCACGATCGCGCAGGTCGCCGCCTTTTTCATCCCACACCCCTTTTCCCAAAAAATCGATCCTCGCCGCAGGCGATTCTACCACCCGCCGTAGGAACCATTTTACAAAAGCCTGACTTCGAGACTGAGTGAGACCCGCTATCCTGAGGCATGCGGATTCTCATCGTCGAGGACGAACGGATTCTGCGCGAGGGTCTCACCGACCTTCTGTGCGCGGCGGGGAATGATGTCGTCGCCGTGGAGGACGGGAGATCTGCGGTCGACTGCGGCACCCGCGAGACCTTCGACCTCGTGCTCCTCGATCTCATGCTGCCGGATCTCGACGGCATCGAGGTCTGCCGTCGCCTGCGACGGGCGCGACCATCGATGCACATTCTGATGCTCACCGCGCGTGGATCCGAAGACGACAGGGTCGCCGGGCTCGAAGCGGGCGCCGATGACTATATGACAAAGCCATTCGCGGTACGTGAGCTGCTCGCACGGATCAAGGCCTTCGGCCGCCGTACAACCGCGCTCCCGACCGAGCCTGAAATCCTCGAGGTTGACGGATGCGTGATCGATCTGGGCCGCCTCGAGGCCGACCGGGACGGCGAAATAGCGAGCCTCACCCCACGTGAAACCGGCATCCTGCGCTGGCTCCACCGCCACCGTGCGCGGGCAGTATCGCGGTCTGAGTTGCTGGAGCGGATCTGGGGAACATCCGGCGATCTACAGACCCGCACCGTGGACATGACGATCGCCAACCTGCGTCAAAAGATCGAGCGCGATCCCGCGGATCCGCGAATTGTGCTCACGGTGACGGGCGCTGGATACGCGTGGGGCGGACGATGAAGCTCCACCGGCGAACCAAGGTGGCGGCTACCTTGATCGGAGTCGCGGTGCTCCTCCCCACCGTCGCGTGGTACGTGACCGGCTCGCGCGATGCAGCGCGCAGGTCACGTACGATCGAGGCCACGGCCGTGCGGGATGTACGAGAGGAAGTGGAGAACGGGGCAACACGTCTCGGCGCCCGCCTCGAAGACCTGCGCCGCCAGGAAGCGGTTCGCCCGTTCTTCCACTACCAGACCCTGTACCACGATCCTCGCGGCGCCGCCCAGGGGCTGGCGGTGACACCGTCGCCGCTGGCGTCGGGAAGCCCCGACCCGCTGGTGTGGGCGCACTTCCAGATCGACGAGAGCGGACTCGTCACCCTGCCGGCGGTGAGCGAGCGTTTCCCAGAACTCACCAGCGATGCGGATCTCGCCGCCTTCTGCTCCATCCTCGGCGAGCTCCAGCACGCCCTGGTGCTCGGCGAGGAACCCGGCCACGCGACAGGCGCAGCCGACGAAGAACGCCTGCTCACGTTGACCGGGTCCGAGTGGGAGCAGATCCTTCGCGCCGACAGCGTCTACGCCTCCATCACCGGACGCCAGGATGAGGCAGCCAGCCCCATCCCGCTTGGAGACCCCGGTCGGGTGGTGATCCGGATCCTACCTCTCCACTGGCACACTCTCGTCCTGGGTAGCGGGCCGGCACTCGCCGCCCTGCGCGAGGTACATACCCCAAACGGCATGCTGCTTCAGGGATTCGCCGTCGCCCCGGAAGCCGTGATCGGGTGGCTCGGCGCCGGCGTCCTCCCCGTCGAGTTTTCGCCCGCTCCGCCGTCGTCCTCCACAGTGGTGACCGCCATCGTGGCCAACACCGGCTGGATGCTGGAGACCGATCCAGGCCCCGCACTGGCGGTCGCGGCTGTGCGCGGCCGCGCCGAGGTGCTCCAATTCCGCCGCACCTTTGTATTCACCGCCGCGGCGGTCTTTTTTGCCGCCGGGGCGGTGGTGTGGATTCTCTTCCAGATGGACCGGCTTGCCAGACAGCGCGCCCGCTTCGCAGCCGCCGCGGCACACGAGCTCAAGACGCCGCTGTCCGGTCTTCTGCTGCACGCCGAAATGCTCTCCGAAAACCTCGGTGATCCCGAACACCGCAAGAGCTATGCCGAGACGGTGGCCACTGAAGCCGATCGGTTGGGGAGGGTCGTGAGCAATATGCTCGACCTTGCCCGCCTCGAACGCGGCGCTCTCCACGCCGTTGCCCGGCCCGGCGACCTCGGCCACGCAGTCGATCGATGTGTTGCGCGTGCGCGCAGCCGTCTCGAGAATGCCGGTCTGAGACTCGAGGTCTCGATCCCATCCGCGCTGCCGCCTGCTCTGTTCGATGACGACGCCCTCTGCCAGATCCTCGACAACCTGCTCGACAACGCCGAAAAGCACACTCGTGGAGCGGCCGAGCGCCGGGTCGAGGCAGGGGTTACGGCCGGCGACGATGTACTGAGGGTCAAGGTGTCGGATGACGGTCCAGGAATTCCGCGCCACCAGCGCCGCAGGCTGTTCCGACCCTTCGATCGCCCGGACGACGCTGACGGCGTCCCCGGTCTCGGTCTCGGCCTCGCCCTCGCACGCAGCCTCGCGGCGCAGGGAGGCGAGCTCGAGCTCACCGAAACAGATAACCAAGGCGCCACATTCGTGCTGACGCTACCCCAGGCATAATTCTCAGTTCTTAATTCTTAATTCTTAATTCTCAATGATTTGACTTCGGCATCTCGCTGGGCGGGCATGCGGGAATTGAGAATTGAGAATTCAAAATTGAGAATCAATCAACGACCCTCGTATTCGGATAAAAATTCGACCAGGCGAACCAGTAGACCGGGGTCACCGCCAGCGCCTCGCGCTCCTGCCCCCCGGCCTGCGCGATGAATGCGCGCACCCCGCCGTCGTCAGCCCGGGACACCACCACCGGCGTGCCTCCAAGGTCAACCTGAATCAGTTTGCCGCCCGCCAACGCCGCTTCGGTCACCGCAACCGCGTGAGCACCGATCGCCGCCCCGTAGACCACGGTTTTACCGGGCATCTTTTCGTTCAACCACTGAGCGCGGAACAGACCCATTCGTTGAGGGTCATCGAAGTAATCCTGATAGTGGGATGTCTTCACCTCTTCCGATTTTTCGAGGGCCTTGGTCTCCGGATGCGCCTCGTACCAGAGCGCCCACGTGGTTTCGATCGCCTCCAGTTTTTCGAGCTGTGCGCCCCTGGCCTTGCCGTCGATGGCGCGGCCGGTGACGTGGCTCCAAGAGGAGCTGGTCTCACGGTCCTGCATGATGAGGCTGTTACGCCACAGCTTGCCCGAGACCTGGAAGGTGTAGGTTTTCCCACCCAGCGTGCGGGCGTAGACCACGCCCGTGTGGCAGAGAGGTCACCAGGTGGCGGCAATCGCCGTGCCCTTGATCTCGTCGTTGACGATCTCGTGCGCATCGAGTTGCCACAGCGAGTAAGCGCGGGCCTCACCGCCGAGGACGACCCCGAGCACGGGCTCGCCTGCGTTCATCTGAGCGTTTGCGGCCGCGCCGGAAACAAAGGTCGGATCGTCGATAGCCGGGATCGCCCCTACCGGGAGCACCTGGTAGACATCATCCCCGCCCACCGTCGCCACCACTTCAGGTTTCGGACGCTGGGCCTCGGCCGGGATCGTCGCCGCGAGACCGATGAGCGCCGCCACCACCATGAACCGTCTCATTCGACACCTCCATTTCGTCATGAACATCTATGCGTTTGGCCTACCGAAGTTACCCGATCCGGCGCATCGTATACTCGGGACGAGCCCGTATATCAGAGGATACGAGGACATGCATCGAAAAAATGTAATTATCTTGTTGCTCATCGCCTGCTGCGTTACCGCGGCAGCCGTTGCGTTTTTTCGTTCTCACCGGTCCTTCCCAGCAGTCGACGCGCGGGCGCCGAGCCACTACTTCATCGCCCGCGACCACTTCGATCGCGAGCAACTCCGCTGCGACTTCACTTTTGGATTCGACCGCTTCCGCATGAAGGACCTGTGGGCTCTCCCGCTGCAGCCTTGCAGTCTCGGGTATGGATGGAGCGAACCGACCCGCCACGGCATCGCAGCCTTCGCCAAACAACCCGATCTGGAGTTCTTTGTCGACAGCCCGCACTGGACCCATCTGGTCCTGCGGATCAAGTCGGTTGCAGACCTGAAGAACGATCGGATTCAGAAAATGAGGGTGCGGCTCAACGGCAGGCCGTTGGCCGCGTCCGAGGTTCCGAAATCGTGGACGACCATCGGTATCGAAATCCCTCCGGGAGCACTTCGGGCCGGGACCAACACCTTCAAGTTCTCTTTCACCCATCGGGCGCCGCTGCCCGGGCCACACCGGCAAAAGATTCAACCGCGTTTCTCCGTCCGTATCAAGGAGGCCGAGCTCGCCGACGAACCTCCGCGACGGGGCCTGATCGCAGAGGCGCGCCGATGGATCGTTCGAGACAATCCCCTCCCGCTCTCGCGACATCCGGTCCAGATCTTCGACCAAACGCTAGATCGGTTCATCGTGGCGGAGGCCGGAACGTTGGTGATGCCTCTCACGCTGCCGGCAACGGCTCACGCCCTCGAGCTCGAGGTCGCGGCGCCGCCCGGTCTCGACTGTCGAGAGGCCCAGCTCATTTTGGACGTGCAGGGTTTGACCACCGGCACACAGAGCTCGACGACGCTGTCAATCGGCGACCTCTGTGATGGACCCCGTGCCGGGATCCTCACCGCTGAGGTTCCAATCGATGATTTTGCAGGCAAAGACTGCATTCTCTCATTCAGGGCACAGCCCGAACCCGCGGGATCCGTGATCGAAATCGGCCGGCCGCGATTGATCACAAGGCCCCCCCCCACGAAAGACACATCCGGCGCGGAGAGAGAAACCCAACCGGGTCGGCGGCCCGACATCGTGCTCATCACCCTCGACGCCGCGCGGCCGCACCACTTTTCCTGCTACGACTACGATCGGCTGACCACTCCCAACCTCGACCAATTGAGTCAGGAATCCCTGGTGTTCACGAACGTCTTCGCGCTGGTGCCCAATACCCGGCGCTCGGTCCCGACGATGATCACCGGACTCTCCTTCCTCAACCACCAGGTCCTTGATGACGATTCAACCCTGTCCGACGAGGCAACGACCCTCGCGGAGTACCTCCGGGATGCGGGTTATCGGACGGCCTGCTTCAGCGCCAATCCGAACAACTCGCGGGCGATCGGGGACGATCAGGGATACGACGAGTTCTTCGAGCTGTGGACGGAGGTCCCGAGGACGGTGTCGAGGACGCCCGGGTACCTCACCCGGAGAACCCTCGAGTGGCTCGCCAGGTTCGACGACTCGACACCTCTGCACCTCCAGCTCCATTTCGTACCGCCGCACGCCCCCTATGAACCGGCGCCTGAGTTCGATCTGTTCACCGATCCGACCTACGACGGTTGGTGCGATGGAACTCCGCGCACCCTGCGCCAGATCGATAAAGCGCTTCGCACGGCCAACGACGCGGACCTGGCCCAGATCACCGCCCTCTACGATGGCAATTTGCGGGCTGTGGACGCCTCGGTGGCGCAGGTGCTCGACGCTCTCAGAAACCGGGAGCGATGGCAGGACACCGTGGTGCTGGTGACCTCCGATCATGGCGAAGCGCTCTTCGAGCACCGGCGGATGCTGCACAACAACACGTTGTTCGACGAAATGCTGCGAGTTCCCTTCATCCTGCGCCTGCCGGGAGGCCGCCTCCCAGACGGTGTCGACCTCGACCGTTTCGCGACACTGGCTGACCTGACACCGACACTGCTGGCCGCCGCGTCGGTGCAACCCGCGGTCACCCTCGACGGCGCCGATCTCCTGCAGCCCAGAGCCGCGACCGATGCACGCAACCTCGTCGCCCGCACCGTCCCCAAGGATCCTCTGCGCGGCCTGCAAACGCCGCGATGGAAGCTGGTCCTCACCACCTCCGGCCAAACCCAGCTCTACGATCTGGCGTCGGATCCCGGCGAGCACCAAAACGTCGGATTCGAGAACCTCCCGACGCTCGTCGGTCTCGGCCAGTTCCTCACCGGGCGGCTGACGGTACCGCCCTCGCTCGCCGGAACCAGGAGCACAACCGAGGCGCCCCTCGCGGACCAGGAGATGCTGAAGGCGCTGGGCTACGTGGAGTAGGCAGGGCACAGGGTTCAGGGCACAGGGTTCAGGTCGTCCCTGTACCCTGTAAGCGAATCAATTCACGTAACCGAGGACTTTGAGCTGTTGTTCGCGTAATCGGCGCTCCTGCTCCGTTATCTTGTTGACGGGCCGCAGACGCGGCGGACTCAGCGACTTCGACTTGATGACCGGGTTGGCCCACAGCGCGAGTTCGAACAGACCCCCCTCCTCGCGCTCGATCTCGGTGGCGATACACATCTCCACGTGCTCGTAAGCGTAGGCGCCGAGCGAAATCCTCTGCCGCATCCACAACTCCTCGGCGCCCGAGTCCAGGGTCTCGTCCACTATCAGCTCGGGTTCGCCGTCGCCGGCGATCGTCATTGTGAATCTGGCCCGCACGTGGCGATCTCTCAGCCTCTCCCCGTCGATTCCGAAGCCGCTCCCCATCGAGGCCTGCGGCGGGATCAGCAATTTTCGGCACCCCCTATTCGATTTCAGAAGCTTTCTCTTCTTGCCGTCCACGACCCTGTCCTCGGTTTCGAACGGGAAGTCGAACCGATAAAGACCCGTGTCCACAAACGGGCGCCGGGCCCGTCGGCGGCGAGCCCCTTCATCGGGAGGCGCCAGCGCGGCCAACTGCGGGCAGTGATCAGAGGGCAGCCGCTCCAACCGCATCGGGTTGAACGGGGGCGCCCACTCCCAAACAATCCGCCCGCCGGGGGTGGTCTCGAAGACCCGGCCGCCGTTGCTCGAGGTGATGAGAATATTCTCTCCAGGCAGCGGCTGCGCCGTCCCGCCGACGGTGGAAAAGAAGAATTCGGAGCCGTACTCCCACGTCACCTCGCCGGCAACCGGATCGATGGCCTGGACCAGGCTTCTGCGATAGACGTGAAGATCTTCGAGCCCGTTGTTGAAGACCATGACGAGGCCGGCGCCAAGCGCCCCGCGCTCGACCATCACGGCCTCGTGCTGGTGGTCGAGCCCCTTCGACCACTGCCACACAACGTCGCCGGTCGCCTTGTCGATGATGAAAACCGTGTTGAGGTTTCGCGCACTGACGAGGATGTTGCCGGGCCGAAACCGCGAGTCGCCGGCGTCGAACCAGCGGTTGGGGGGAAGCTCGCGGATAGAGTTGCTGTGGCTCGGGTCCGTGCTCCCGTCTTCCCACGCTGAAAAACGGCGTCGGTGCTCGTACATCCACCATTCCCAGACCACCCGGTCCTCTGAATCGACCTCGTAGAGATAATCGGTATGGGTGTGGCCGTCGTGACCGAGGATGAGGTAGTTGCCGTTCTCCAATGTGATCAGATCGTGGTGCGGAAAGTGGTGCTCGTCCGGAAGCTGGAGGTACCACGTCAGGTTGCCGTCCCAGTCGTACTCCTTGACCAGGTTGTCGGCCCCTATGACCGCCAATCTTCCATCCCGCCTCAGACGCACCCGGCCGATCGCACGCACCTCGGGCCACACGTGGACGATGCGGCCGTTCATGTCAAAGATCACGGGAATTCGCCGCCGGTAGAGCCCGAGATTGAAGCCTGGTGAGGCATGGCTCGGCAGATACGTTCTGACCCAGGACTCGGAATCCAGATCACCAAGGCCGGCATGGAGGTCGTCGAGCTGGTCGGGTCGATCGATCTCGGATCGTTCGAAGGGGCGCCACTCCTCTTTCTGCGACCGCAGATAGAAGAAGACGGCCGCTGCCAGCCCCGCCACGACAACCACTGCGAGAACCCGTTTCAGCATCGGCGTCCCCGCGGCCGCAGCGCGTCGATGCGCATGGTGCCGATCGCGGCTGTCACTGGATGTAGCCCAGAGCTCTGAGCTGCTGCGCGCGCAATCGGCGCTCCTGCTCGGTGATGATCACGGGTTCTTCCTTAAACGGGCGTTGCACTCGGGAGGAAATCCGCGGATTGCCCCAGGCCACCATATCCAGGGGATTTTCCATCTCACCCTGCGCTTCAGTCGCAACGCATATCGTGACCCGTTTGTAGGCGAAACGCCCGAGCTGCAGGTTGCGGCCCCGCCACGGGCTCTTCGACTCCGGGGTCAAGGACCGATCGAGGAGGGTCTCGGGCGGCCCGTCTCCGGCGTCCACGGTGAGTCGAAAGTGGGCCTCGATCCATCTTCCATGGAGACGTTCCTCGTCGATCCCGAACTCCACCCACATGGCGGCGCCAGGCGGTATCAGCAACTCGCGGCAGTCGTTGTCTTCTCGCAACAAGCGGCGCGGTTGTCCGGCCACGGTTCGGGTTGTGAAGTCCTCGGGGAGAGCGAAGCGGTAGAGGTCGATGTCCACGAACGGTCGGCTGTCTCCCCGAACCCGCACCTCGGTTTCCACCGGCCGCGACAGGCCGGCCAACTGGGGGCAATAGTCGTAGGGCAGGCGTTCGGGCCTCATCGGAAGGTACGGCGGGACCCACTCCCAGGCGATCTCGCCCGACGCCGTGATCTCGAAGACGCGCCCGCCGTGGCTCGAGGCGATGAAGATGTTCGCGCCGGGCAGCATCTGCGCGGTGCCGGCAACCGAAGAGAAGAAAAACCTCGAACCGTACTTCCACACCACCTCATTGGCGGCGGGATCGATGGCCTGCACCAGGCTGCGCCGGTAGCCGTGGAGGTCGTGGCGGCCGTTGTTGAAGAGCAGGACCCGCCCCGCGCCCGGTTCCCCTTTCGGCACCATGCTCGCCTCGTGCTGGTAGTCGAGGCCCTCGGAGTACTTCCACACCACTTCGGAGCTTTGCTTGTCGATGATGAAGATCATATCGAGATGGCGGGCGCTGACCAGGATGTTGCCGGGCCGGAATCGCTCATCCCCGCCGTCGAACCATGGATTCGGCGGCAGCTCGTGGATCGAGTTGAAGTGGGTCGGGTCCTTTCGTTCACGGTCCCAGGTTGGGAAGTCGTCTATGTGGTCCAGTGACCGCCACTCCCAGACCACGCGGCCCTTTCGGTCCACCTCCTGAAGATAACCTGTTTGAGTCTCGTCGTGGCGGGCGAGCACCAGGTAGTTTCCGTTGGCGAGCCAAATCAAATCGTGGTGCGGAAAATCGTCGTCGATCGGCAGCCGGTAGAACCACCTCGGCGTCCCCTCCCAGTCGTACTCCTTGATCAGATTGTCGGTGCCTATCACCGCCAGGGTGCCATCCCGGTTGAGACGGATGCGCGCCACCGCCCGCACATCAGGCCACATGTGCACGATGCGGGAGTTCATGTCGATGATCATCGGCACCCGCCGCCCGTACAGCACCAGGTTGTACCCGCCCGCCGACAGCTCGGGCCGATACTGCCGCACCCAGGATGTGGGATCGAGGTCCGGTAGGCCGAGGAGGCGCTCGTCGGGTTCGATGGCCTCCTCGATCGCGACCAGCTCCGCCTCCCGCCGGCGCTCGGTCTGATCCCTCATCAGAACCAGCACGATGGTGATCACCGCGGCCACAGCGATGAAGATGGCGGTCCGCCGCACCACCCCGCGCCCCGTGGCCTTAGCCCGCATTTCTCACCAGCTTTCTGCTGCGGCCGGCGATGCACCGCACGCAGCGGTGTTTTCTCGTTTCGGGGTGCTCGACGTACTGTCAAGTACGACTCCGCGCCCCTCGGGTCGAAAAACCCACTGGGCACGGCGCCTCACCGGCCTCGCGACGAAAGCTGGTGAGAAATGCGGGCTAGCCTGCATCACGCGCCGAGAGATAGCCCTGACGCTCGAGAAAGAGCAACACCTCGCGGGTCGCTTCCGCCGGTGCGACGCCGGAGGTATCGATCACCACGTCGGCATCCGTTGGCGCCTCGTAGGGGTCCGAAATGCCGGTGAACTCCTTGATGATGCCGGCACGCGCTTTGGCATACATCCCCTTGCGGTCGCGCGCCTCGCAGACCTCCAGCGGGGTCGAGACATGGACCAGCACGAAACCGCCGCAGGGCACCACCATCTCCCGTACCTCCCGGCGCACTACGCTGTAAGGCGCAATCGGGGCGCAGATCGCAACCCCGCCGGCGCGGGTGATCTCGGCCGCAACGAACCCGATGCGGCGGATGTTGAGATCGCGATGCTCCTTGGAAAAACCGAGCTCTGAGGACAAATTCGCCCGCACCAGATCGCCGTCAAGGAGGGTCACGCCGCGCCCACCGATCTCGAGCAGCTTGACCCGGAGAGCGTTCGCGATCGTCGACTTCCCGGAACCGGAAAGACCGGTGAAGAAGACCGTAAATCCCTGGACGCCGCGGGTCGGATGGGTATGGTGAAGCTCGCGCGCCACCGCCGGATAGGTGTACCAATCCGGAATCTCTCTGCCGTCGTCCAGACGCCGCCGCACCTCGTCGGCACTTATCCGGAGGACGCGACGATCTTCGGCAACCTCGTCCGCCGGAAAGAAGCGCTTGCGATCTTCCAGGTACACCATCTCGCGAGTCTTGATGAATTCCACTCCCAACTCTTCCGCGTGCTCAGCGAAGATCCCAGCCACCTCGTCCGCGCCGTAGGCCGGGGCGCCGGTTGTTTCCAGCACCGAACCGGCGCCGTCGAAATCAACCATGAAATGGGTGCACCCGTAATTCTTGTGGACGATGGCCTGGAGGACCGCTTCCCGCGGACCACCACCACGCGGCGCCATCGGCAGCAGGTTGAGTCGTGCCATGAACTTCGGATAGTGCGGCATCAGCGCCTGATAGCACCGGATCCGGGTGTAGTGGTCCGCATCCCCCGGCTGGCTGAGACCGACGACGGAGTGGATCAGCAGGTTGGCGTCTGCGTCGCGCGCCGCCTCCACCATCATCGCCTGTTCGGCGCGATGGATCGTGCGGTGGGTCTGGAAGGCCATCACCCGGCGCCACCCGAGACGGGTGAAATTCCGGCGCAGCTCCCGTGGAGTCAGCCGCAGCTCTCGGTAGTCGTGGTGAACCGGCGACTGAATCCCCTCGACGGGTCCCGCCACCGACCATCCCGTGGCCCGGTGGAGGTGTTGGGCGACCCCGGGATGCGAGCGATCGTTGGTCCCGAAGAGAGCCTGCACCTCGGCGTCACGATCCGGCTCCCAGACCTCAGAAACGCGGAGAACAGCCAGCATCACCCCTTCGGGGTCACGAAGGGCCAGAGGGTCACCCTCGGACAGCCCTTTCGCGACCTCGTCCGCGACATCGAGCGTGACCGGCAGCGGCCACAGCGTGCCGTCTGCGAGGTGCATCCCCGAACACACCGCCTCGTGATCGGCCGACCCCATGAAGCCCTCGAGCGGGGAGTAGCCACCGTTGATCAATAGTTCTAGATTGCACAGCGCTCTCGGTCCGAGATCAACCGACGGCCAGTCGCGAGAAACCTCGCGGATCTCGGCAACGCGGTCCTCATCGACCAGGAGATCGATGAGACGACCGCCATGAGGTGTTATCAAATTGTCCAACAGAATCTCCGTATCAGCGGCCGGCTACCGGCGCGCAGCGCGAAATTATAGCCCGTCCAACCTGAGAAGTACACGCGTTGCGGCAAGGGATCGCATCTTCCCTATTCTCTTTTCTCTGCTGCGCGCCCGCCAGGCGCGCAGCAGAGAAAAGAGCCAGAATCCTATACAAGTACGGGCAGACGCCAAGTGGGCGTGTACTCGAAAATCAGCCGCGTCTGGATGTGGTCAACCTCCGGCCGGGTGG
>RCNC010002492.1_pt1 | contig 12283 bp, 11 predicted proteins | sample 2041301 | NCBI WGS metagenome assembly RCNC01 (sample SAMN09708231, study PRJNA481090) | Marine sediment metagenome, whole genome shotgun sequencing project. | biome: marine sediment; feature: ocean; material: sediment; isolation source: Sewage treatment plant 13A marine sediment (STP13A) ... | reverse complement strand
TATTTTTAAAAAAATCTTTTTAACATTACAAATACCTGATTATCAATGGATTTACTCGATGGAATTAAATTAAAAGCGAAGAGTCATAACAAGCGTATCGTGTTGCCTGAGGGACTGGAAGAAAGGACCCTGAAAGCAGCAGATGAGATCATCAGAGAAGGAATTGCACAAATCATCTTGCTCGGTAATCCTGATGCCATTAAAGCAGAAGCAGACAAATTAAATTTGACCAATATAATCAATGCCAGTATCGTTGATCCTGCAGATCATGATAAAAAAGGACAATATGTTGATCTGATGGTGGAATTGAGGAAACATAAGGGACTGACAGCTGAAGAGGCCGGAAAGCTTATTGAGGACCCGCTCTACCTGGCAACACTAATGATTAAAAACGGGGATGCTGACGGAGAGGTGGCAGGGGCCATGAATGCCACGGGTGATGTACTCAGACCTGCCTTCCAGTACGTTAAAACCCTGCCCGGGATCAGTGTGGTATCTGGTGCTTTTATTATGATCCTGAAGGACAGCAGTTTTGGAGAGAATGGTATCATCGTCTTTGCCGACTGCGCAGTACATCCTGATCCAACGGATAAGGAGCTGGCGGAGATTGCTGTGGCTACCGCCAACACTACCAGGGCTATTGCAGGATTTGAGCCCCGCGTGGCCATGCTAAGCTTTTCCACCAAGGGAAGTGCCAGGCATGAGATGGTCGACAAAGTAGTCAATGCTACCCGCATGGCCAGGGAAATGGCTCCTGAATTAAAAATTGATGGTGATTTACAGGCAGATGCAGCCATCATAGCATCTATAGGTGCCAAAAAAGCACCCGGGAGCGATATTGCAGGGAATGCCAATGTACTTGTTTTTCCATCACTGGATGCCGGTAATATTGCCTATAAACTCGTTCAGCGGCTTGCGGATGCTGAAGCAATCGGACCTGTACTGCAGGGAATGGCTGCTCCCATCAATGACCTTTCCCGGGGTTGTTCCGTGAGTGACATTGTCAACTTGATCGCCATCACAGCTAACCAGGCTGCCGGATTATAAAATAAATACTCATAATATATACAATAAGATGTCAGAAAGATTAACGGATTACAGTTTACAAAAGAAGATCGTTCAAGGAAGGAACGGTGGACTCCAAAAGGTTGGATTGATTGGTGCTGGTGGCCTGGGACAGGAGATCATCAGGAGCATAACCAGGCAGGGAATCGAAGTTGTTTTTATCGACAAATCGGAAGAATTGATTGTTACGATCATGGAATCAATTGGTAGACAGCTGGATGAGACCATCAATAAATGGGGTATTACAGTAAGTGAAAAACGTGCGATCTTGTCCCGCATAAAGGGAAGTACGGATTATAATGATATCCGGGAATGTGACCTCATTATTGAGACCATTCACCGGAAGGGGCGTGGGACTTCCCTGTTGGACAGGAAAGAAGTCTTTCGAAAACTGGAATCGATAATCGATACCAAGACAGTCATTGCTTCAAACAATGCAACCTTGATGATCAGTGACCTGGCATCTGCCCTGAGTCATCCTGAAAGAGCAGTTGGATTAAATTTTATCACCCCTGTTTCAAAGGTTGGGATTGTCGAGGTGATACGTGGACTTGACACCAATGATGAATCTTTCGATTTTGCCATAAGGTTTATTAAAATGCTGGATAAAAGGCCGATCACGCTGAACGAATCCCTGGGCAACATCAGTACCCGGTTGATCGTAACCCTGATCAATGAGGCCTGTGAAATCTTGATGGAAGGTGTGGCCTCCATCAATTGCATTGATGACACCATGAAATTTGGTTACGGTCTGCAATTGGGTCCTTTTGAGCTGGCAGACAGAGTGGGACTGGACAAAGTGCAGAAATGGATGGACAACCTGTATTTTGAATATGGTGAGCAGAAGTTTAAGCCCTCTCCTATTTTGAAAAGGATGGTAAGGGCAAATCATCTTGGGAGAAAGGTGGGCATGGGGTTCTATAAATATGCTCATCACAAGATCGTAAGCCAGGCCATTACAACAACTGATTATATTTAGTATTAATCGCAAAACCAAAGCAAGAGCATGAATATTATTGTAATTAACTGCGGCAGTTCCTCCATTAAGTACCAGCTTTTTGATATGACAAAGCATGAAGTGATTGCCAAGGGGCAGGTGGATAAGATAGGATTGCACGGATCCTATATCAAGCATGAAAGAAAAGACGGGGACAAAGTCAGGCTGGAAGGAGAAATTGTTGACCACCAGATTGGCATTGAATACATGCTGGGCATACTGATCAGTAAAAAACGAGGCAGCATCAAGAGTTTTGATGAAATACATGCTGTCGGACACAGGGTAGTTCACGGAGGTGAAAAATTTCAATCCTCCGCCCTGATCGATGAGAGCGTAATGGCAGGAATTAAAGATTGTGTTGACCTGGCTCCCCTGCATAATCCTCCCAACCTGAAAGGTATTTACGCTATGCAATCCCTGCTGCCGAATGTTCCACAGGTAGCCACCTTCGACACAGCTTTTCACCAGACCATGCCCGATTATACATACATGTATGCCATTCCATATTCATTATATACTAAATATGCTATCAGAAGGTATGGTTTTCATGGTTCATCTCACCGTTTTGTATCTAACCGGGCTGCCAAGATGCTCAATACCTATCTTAAGAAATTGAGGTTGATCACTTGCCACCTGGGTAATGGTGCTTCCATAACTGCCATCAAGGATGGTGGATCAATGGACACATCCATGGGCTTAACACCTGTTGAGGGGCTTATTATGGGGACACGCACAGGTGATCTTGACCTGGGTGTGTTGACCTATCTCATGAGCAAAGAGGAGATTGGTGTTCAGGCTGCCAATACGCTCATTAACAAGCATAGCGGCATGGTTGGGATCACGGGTGTATCGTCTGATATGAGAGAGATAGAGAAGGCAGCTTTTGAGGATAACAATGAACGTGCGGCATTGGGATTAAAGATGTATCATTACCGTATCAAGAAGTATATTGGGGCTTACATGGCCGCCATGGGCGGTGCAGATGCCATTGTGTTTACTGGCGGCATTGGTGAAAATTCTTCCGATTCACGGGAAGAGATCTGCAAGGGACTTGAATTTGCAGGCGTTGAATTCGACAATGAGAAAAATGAAGCCACCAGGGGAACTGAGGCCATCATCAGCAAGGAAAATTCACCAGTTAAGGTGATGGTCATCCCAACTAATGAAGAACTTGTGATTGCTGAAGATACTGCCAGGATCATTGAGGAAATCAAATGACCGGAGACGGACAAAAAACCTATAGGCATATTTCAGAAATTCTGGAGATTGCCAAGAAACAAGCTTCGAAGAAACTCGTCGTTGCAGCCGCTGAGGACCTGCATGTCCTACAGGCTGTTCTATATGCACAGGTGGAAGATATCATCAATCCCATCCTTATAGGGGATTCTGACAAGATCCTTGAAATATGCAGGGAAAATGAGCTGGAACCTATGGATATTCCCCTCATAGATGAAAAAGATCCCGGGAAAAGCTGTGAACTAGCCATTGATATGATCCGCCAGGGTGAAGCCAGCATTTTGATGAAAGGGCTTGTCTCTTCGGCACCTCTGCTGAAGGCTGTATTAGATAAGGATAAGGGGCTCAGAAAGAATGAATTGCTTAGTCATGCAGCCATTTTTGAGGTACCCTCCTACCATAAACTCATTGCGGTAACAGATGCCGCCATGAATGTTCATCCCAGCCTGGAGGAGAAAGCAGGTATTATTGAGAATGCTGTGGAATTGTTTCATGGGATTGGCATCAAGGAGCCCAAAGTGGGCATTCTTGGACCTATAGAGACTGTCAATCCCAAGATACCCTCCACCGTAGATGCCCGGGATCTGACAGAGATGAATCTAAACGGCAGGATCAAAGGTTGCCTGGTATATGGACCGCTTGCCATGGATAATGCAGTTTCCCGGGAAGCTGCAGAGCTTAAGGGCATCAGTAGCCCGGTAGCGGGTGATGCTGACATTTTACTATGCCCGGATCTTAATAGCGGGAACATACTCTATAAGACCCTGGTCTTTTTAGCAAACAGTATATCTGCTTCCGTAATCATGGGAGCCAGCGTACCTATTGTCCTGACCAGCAGGGCAGATTCCGAGATAAGCAAGCTGATGTCCATAGCCCTGGCTGCGGTGCTCAGATAAACTGCTATATACCATATCAATACCTTTATATATTTAAGGAAAAAGCCTTATTTTCGAAAAAACCAGCTTAATCATGGCATATCATCATATCCTCGCTATCAATCCCGGCTCTACCTCTACAAAGGTGGCAGTCTATGTTAACACCAAGATCATTTTTCTAAAAAGTATTCCTCATGATGTGAAAGAACTCAAACAATTCATAAAAATTTCAGATCAGTTTGAGTATCGCAAAAACATAATCCTGGAAGAATTGAAAAATGCACATATTGAAATGGACAGTATTGGGGCCATTGTTGGCAGGGGTGGGCTAATAAAGCCCATAAAATCTGGCACTTACAATATCAACGAGGAGATGAAAAAAGATCTCCAGACAGGGATCCTGGGGGAACATGCCAGCAACCTGGGCGGATTGATAGCAGATTCTATTGCGCAAACACTACCCAATGCCAGGGCCTATATAGCCGATCCTGTTGTGGTGGATGAGCTGGAAGATGTAGCAAGGATTTCCGGGCATCCCAAATTTCACCGTTTATCCATCTTTCATGCACTGAATCAGAAGGCTACAGCAAGGTCATATGCCAGGCTGTTAAATAAAAAATATGAAGATCTCAACCTGATCATCGCTCATCTTGGCGGGGGAATATCAGTCGGAGCCCATAAACAGGGCCGTGTTATCGATGTGAACCAGGCCCTGGATGGTGAAGGACCCTTTTCTCCGGAACGATCGGGGACTTTACCCGTCGGTGCCCTGGTCCGGCTTTGCTATGAGGATGATATACCATATGATGATGTAAAAAAAATGATCTTAGGTGAAGGGGGATACGTAGCCTATTTCAATACGAACAATGCCTATGAGATCGAGCTGATGGCAGATGGAGGAGATGAAAAGGCGCGTCTGATCCAGGATGCCATGTCTTACCAGGTTGCCAAAGAGATAGGAGGAATGGCTACCGTCCTGCAGGGTGAGGTAGATGCCATCATACTGACGGGAGGCATGGCCAATAATCCCATGGTGGATGAGTACATCAAGAAAATGGTCTCCTACATTGCACCTGTGGTCATTTATCCCGGAGAAGATGAGATGCATGCCCTGGCTATGAATGGACTTCGTGTCTTAAAAGGAGAAATCATCGCCAAGGATTACACCACGGAGAATATGGTGAATGGACAAATCACCGACCAGAAAAATTAAGGGGTAGAAAGAGATACTGGAATGATCTTGCCATTGAAAAAAATCCCACCTTTTTCTGCAAAATCCTTGATGAAAGCAGCCATTTCACCTGGAAGCAAAGGAGCCTTATAACCAGGGAAGGCTTCCTCCAACATCTCAGTTTGTACTGCTCCCAGGGCCAGTGTATTAAACCGTATCGGACTATCCTTGAATTCAGCTGCCAGGCATTCCGTCATAACGCCCAGGGCGGCCTTGGATGAACTGTATGAACTCAGTCCGGGGAATTTGAGACTACCTTGTACTCCCCCCATACTGCTGATATTGATCACATGAGGCTTTTGAGCCTTCAAAAGCAATGGCAGGAGTCCCTGGATTAGAACCACCGGAGCCAGGAAATTTACATCCAGGCTGCGCTTGAAATCTGCCAGGTTAAGCTGTTCAAAGGGCTTATTCACCAGCAGACCTGCATTATTCACCAGGATATCGAGTGAATCAAAATGTTCCTGCACTGCCGGTAAAAACCGAGTTGAAATGTCCTCAATCATCTCAAGATCAAAGGGATGAATAAGTACCCTTCCGGGGTCTCCTTCACAATCTTGCCTTAGTTTTTCTAATCCCACATGATTTCTTGAAACCGCCAAAATCTGATACTGGCTTTCCTTTGCCAGTTGCCTGACCAGTTCGTATCCAATGCCCCTGCTTGCACCGGTAACAATAATTTTCATAAATCCGTGTTTTTATGTTACATCAATTCAACAAAATACAATTAATCAGGGAATTTTATATTTTTACTTCCTGAATTTTTAGCTGAGATGAGAGGCATAGATAAGTTGGGAATTGTAATGGTATTGCTGCTGGCATTGTCTGGCAGCCTTTTACAGGCACAGTGGGAAGAAAAACCTCCTCTGAGGGACAGGATATTTTTTGGAGGTAACTTCGGACTGCAATTTGGAACGGTGACAAACATAGAAATTTCACCACTTGCCGGTATATATTTAACCCCGAGGCTGGCAGTTGGACCCGGGATCAGGTATGAATACTATAAAAGTAATTATCCCGGTTATGTTCCTTATGAAACACATATCTACGGAGGAACTGCCTTTGCCAGGTATATGGTGATCAAGGACCTGAGCGAAACAATAGGGCTGGGGCTGAATTTCGGGCTTTTCGGACATGCTGAATATGAAATACTTAGCCTTGAAAGTAAATATTTTGAAATCGGTGCACCTCCAGACCTGGATGGACGGTTCAATCTTCATTCTGTCCTGATTGGTGGGGGGATCTTCCAGCCCATAGGACGCCGCGGAGGATTTCTTATCATGGTTCTCTGGAACCTGAATGAAACTGCCAGTTCACCCTACAGCAATCCCATCTTTCGGATAGGATTTAATTTCTAATAATAATTTACAAGTTTTTTAACATGTTCCGGTTTTGATATTCCTTCGGGAAGAGTTTACTTTGTGAGTTTATTAATAATTCACCAATCATTTCAAATAACAGATGATCGTAGAAAATAATAAAGTAGTATCCCTTTCATATGAGTTGAAGGTTGAAGGAGAAACTGTTGAAAACGTGGGTGCTGATTCTCCACTGATGTTTCTCTTCGGTACCGGTAACCTGCTGCCAAAATTTGAAGAATACCTGGACGGTTTGAAACCAAATGATGGCTTCGATTTTGACCTGGTTTCCACTGATGCATATGGACCGGTTGTAGATGATGCCATAGTGGACGTCCCTTTACAAGCCTTCGCCGTGGAAGGAGAGATTGACAAGGAGATATTAAAGGTGGGCAATCATATACCGATGCTGGACCAGCAAGGGAACCGTTTGAATGGGATCGTCGTCAAATTTAATAATGAAATCGTCACCATGGATTTCAACCATCCCCTGGCCGGTAATGATCTCCATTTCAGCGGAAATGTTGTTGAAATTCGTGAAGCATCTGCCGACGAGTTGGAACACGGACATGTGCATTCTCCGGAAAGTTGTAAGGACTGTACAGACCCTGATTGCCATAGCAAGTAACATTAATCCTTTATCTCATATCTGTCTGCATCTTTCCAGACTGGAAATTTTTGCCTGAAATCCATAAGTTCCTGGAGTGAAAGATGCACTATTACTGTGCCCTCCTCGCTCAAGGGAAGGGAGGCAATGATCTGTCCTTTTGCATTATAGGCCAGGCTGTCGCCAGCATAATCTATTCCCATACCATCTCTTCCCACCCTGTTAACTCCAATCACAAAAGACTGGTTTTCAATAGCTCTGGCCTTCAGGAGTGATATCCAAACATCTCTTCGGACAGCTGGCCAGTTGGCCACATAAAGGAGGAGATCATATGTCCCGGAATTCCTGCTCCAGACAGGAAATCGCAGGTCGTAACATACCTGGGGCCTGATCCTGAAAGAATTAATTTCTGTTATCGTGTTTGATTCTCCACAGGTATAATGTTCATCCTCTCCACTGATGCTAAACAGGTGTCTTTTATCGTATGTACTGAACCTGCCCCCGGGTTCCATCCAGATAAATCGATTAAAATAGTTGTCATGATGTGAGATGATCAGACTTCCGGCGATGGCACAGCCGTATCTGTCTGAGGTCATCTGCATCCAGGATATGGATTTTCCATCCATACCCTCGGCCAGTTCCCTGCTTCTCATTGTAAATCCAGTAGCAAACATTTCCGGCAGGATGACAGCATCTACATTGTCTGCAATACCTTCCAGTTTTATTGATAAGGCATTAAGATTGGCATCAATATCCTCCCATATGATATCCGGCTGGATAAGGGCAAGTTTTAGTTCCATTTATGTATCTACTTGGTCAGGCTTGTCTGGTAATTGGTAAGTACCTGTGAGAGAAGCGGTACATAGTATGTCCAGTAAAATTTTGAGGTGCTATTTTCCTTGTTTGTGTAAAAAATATTTTCAAAAGCTCTGATTCCCTGTAATTTAGCTGTCCACATGCGAACAGGATAATCTGAATAATCTCCTGCCAGATAGAGGAAGGGGGATCCGGTATTCGATTCCATAACTGCAGGGAATCTCGATGGTAGATCAAACTTGTCCAGCACTGCCTTACCTTCAATATTAACATGAAGTTTGTATTCAGCGATAACTTTATTGGATTGCTCATCCATAAAATCGAAGCGATAGGGATAATGAACGGTTTCCGGCAGATGATAAGATGCAAGACCATATTCTGTTGTCTGGATCTCAGGAACACCATCTTCCAGGTGTTTATCTGCCTGCAATACAGCTACCTGCTGTGCCGGTTCATTCACCAGAACAATCCCCGCCCCTGTATAAGGCCATTCCCCGTCATTTCTTTTTTTGTAAATGCCCACAATCCAATCCGGCAGGTCTTTGGACCTGGCTGGATCAAGTTCATTGACATACCTGCCGGTCCATTTCGTCCACTTAATACCCAGTAATTCCTCTGCTTTTTTTCTGACCAGTTGAATGGTTGGCGGTGCAATAAAATTGTATTCGGCGATTAATAGCTTGCCCTGATCATGTAATCCTTTGATAAACAGGTAATCATTATTATTCAAGCCCCCTTCAATCAAAGTCCCTTTACCCTGGCCGGATTCTCTCCTGAACCATTCATTAAAAAATACACCATAAGTATCGGAATAGTATGCCATATCATATTTAGACGCAAGGTCATTGATCTCTTCAAGCTTAATCCTCTTAACTTCGTATTTCCTTGATTTTAAGGGCTTGATAGGATGAAAACCATAGTAGTCTTTTTCCATCCGGTAAACCTTATTGTTTTCTTTAACGAATTTATCATTAAGAAGCAACCAGAAAATGGCCCTATGCTCCTTTCTTTCAAGTCCAAGAACAGTTTTATTTAACACCAGGATATTGATTGGTTTGCTAGGTTTGATATTCCAGATCAACCAGCTTGCAATTGGGATCAGACATAGTAGCAGAAGAATGATAACAATGGTCTTAACTGTTTTCATAGGATTGAAATTTGGTTCATTATTATCTTCGCACCCTCAGAGCCCTTATCTTTACACTGTCACAATCTATAAAAGTAAAGAATTTATATGATAAATTGAAACTTAATCAGCCTTGGCATCATGTCGGAATACACAATTAGTCAATGAAATATGGATTTGAAATTTTTGGGATGATTTTTGCATATACTGTAATTATAATGCTTTATTTTACTATTTTAGTCAGCATTACCCAAATCAACACGATAAGAGTATTATTATGAAGAAAATTATTTTGTTTACACTGTTTACTGTCAGTCTTGGCTTGTACAACACCTGGGCGCAACCTGCCAATATACAGGATAATCCTAAATATGGGACCGACAGCGCTTCACGATTGGATTGTGCCAACAACCTTTCCACCATGAGTGAATTTATGAAAATTGACCTGCTGGACCATGCTTTTCCTTCCTGGCAGGTTGTTTTTAATGAATGTCCTGCCTCAAGCAAGAACATTTACCTGTATGGTATCAAGATCTACCGTGGCAGGGTAGCCAGGCAGCAGGATCCGGCACAAAAATCCACGGCACTTGATACATTGATGTTGATCTATGACCGGCGGATTGAGTATTTCGGACAGGAGGCACTGGTGCTTGGCAGAAAGGGGCTTGACCTGCTGAGGTACGATAATTCACAGGTCCAGCGTGCATATGAATACCTGAAAGAGTCTGCAACTCTAGGAAAGGGTAAAACTGAAGATGCTGTAATGTTGGCACTGATGCAAACATCTAACGTTCTCTTTAAACAGGGTGAAATGGATGGTAGAGAACTGATAGATAACTATCTTATTGCAGCAGAAATAGAATCTGCCCACATAGCGGCCGGTAAGAATACGAACAGGGCGGAGACTGCTTTAAAAAATATCGAAGCCATATTTGCCAACAGCGGGGCAGCGGATTGTGAAACGCTTGTCGAGATTTTTACGCCCAAATTTGAAGAGACCCCTGAGGATTTGGAATTTTTAAAAAAGCTTACAAGTTTACTGGCTAACCAGGATTGCGAGGAGACTGGGCTGTTTGCCAGTGCTTCAGAAAATCTTTACAAAATTGAACCATCTTCACAGGCTGCTTATAACCTGGCAAAGCTCTTCTATAAAAAAGAGGATTATGACAAGTCTATTACCTATTATAAAGAGGCCATAAATGGTGATGCTGATGCTGAACTGAAAGCACAGTATCATTATGAATTGGGACTGATACTCTTTAGCAAATATGATGATCTTACCAACGCAAGATCGAATGCCAGGAAGGCAATTGAGAACAAGCCTGGCTGGGGACAGCCATATATCCTTATTGGGAACCTCTACGCCTCGAGCAGTGACAATTGCGGGGAGAATGATTTTGAAAAGACGACTGTCTTCTGGGCAGCCGTAGATAAATTTCAGCGGGCAAAATCTGTTGATTCAGAATGCAATGCTCAAGCCAATGAGCTGATAGCCAAATATAAAGCCTATTTTCCAAACGTAGAGGATGCATTTTTTTACGGCCATGAAGCTGGTAAAGAATATACTGTTGGATGCTGGATAAATGAAAAAACGACTGTTAGGACCAGGCAGTAAGACAGGTAACACAAACATTGAAAGGAGGCCTGTTGCCTCCTTTTTTTTTAACCCTGGCTTAACATAAAATTAATATTCACTTAAAGCAATATTGGTCCGAAAAGTTACCTTTGTCAATCATCATTAAGTATTTTCATTGATGGAGACATTTTTCCTGCTAATCGTTATCATTCTCATCGTTTTAGCAGTATCTGATCTGGTGGTTGGCGTTAGTAATGACGCTGTAAACTTCCTTAATTCCGCCATAGGATCGAAAGCCGCCCCGTTTATCATTATAATGATCATTGCTGCCGCAGGCATTGTGTTTGGAGCGACTTTTTCAAGTGGCATGATGGAGGTGGCAAGAAAGGGGATCTTCCATCCTGATCAGTTCTTTTTCGGAGAGATAATGATCATCTTCCTGGCAGTCATGATGACAGATATCATCCTGCTGGATTTTTTCAATACTTTTGCCCTTCCAACTTCTACTACTGTATCCATCGTTTTTGAGCTCCTTGGAGCCGCTGTAGCGATTTCTCTCATAAAGATCCATGCTGCAGGATCCACCATGGCTGACATGAGCCAGTATATTAATACCTCTTCAGCCTTGTTAATGATCACAGCCATCCTTCTTTCGGTTGTGATCGCTTTTACGGTTGGCCTCTTGATCCAATACCTGGTACGGGTGATGTTTTCATTCAATTTCGAGAAGAATATCAAATATTTCGGAGCACTCTGGGGAGGTATTGCCATAACTGCTATCACATTTTTCATTTTGATCAAAGGTGCAAAAGGCTCCTCCTTCCTGACAAAGGAAACAGTCGCATGGATCAGGGATAATTCTTTACTGATCCTGGGTGTAAGTTTTGTGGGATGGACGGTCCTGCTTCAATTGCTACAATTAATATTCCGCCTGAATATACTGAAATTCATCGTACTCATCGGAACATTTGCCCTGGCCATGGCCTTCGCTGGCAATGACCTGGTAAACTTCATCGGGGTACCCCTGGCTGGTTTGGAGTCCTTCAGAACCTTCCAGGATTCAGGGATGGCAGACCCTTCCGGTTTCGCCATGACAGCCTTGTCAGAGCCGGTTAAAACGCCGACTGTATTCCTGCTCATCGCGGGGGCTATAATGGTGCTGGCACTCTGGACATCTAAAAAAGCTAAATCAGTGTCCGCTACAACCATAGACCTTAGCAGACAGGATGAAGGATACGAAAGATTTGAATCTTTTGGATTGGCCCGTGGTATCGTAAGGGCCAGCATTGGATTTTCGAATTTCTTTAACGCACTGATCCCAAAAACCATTACAGGTTTTCTGAAAAGTAGATTTAACCGGGATCAATTAAAAGATTTGAAGAAGGATAAAGGCCTG
>RCNC010008138.1_pt1 | contig 12286 bp, 3 predicted proteins | sample 2041301 | NCBI WGS metagenome assembly RCNC01 (sample SAMN09708231, study PRJNA481090) | Marine sediment metagenome, whole genome shotgun sequencing project. | biome: marine sediment; feature: ocean; material: sediment; isolation source: Sewage treatment plant 13A marine sediment (STP13A) ... | reverse complement strand
CTGGTTAGCAGCCACTTCTTTGTGATCGGTATATTGATCGCCTTATGGGGCGCTGTCAGCTTGTTGATCCTCCCCGCAGTTCGCACTTTGTCCAGATTTCTGAACAGTTCCGCCGCGCGAAGTCGGCGCACCCGTCTTGTCGGTTTAGGGGGTGTATTGGTTTTGAGCCTTTTTCTGTTGTTTTTTATCCTTCCGGTTCCACTCTGGACCTCAGCCCAGGGCGTGGTGTGGTTGCCGGAACAAGCGGCGATACGGGCCGGAACCGATTGCGAAGTGATCGAATTGCTGACACCTGTGGATCATTTTGTCACTAAGGACACGCCTCTGATTCGCGGGGATGATCCCTATCTGGATGCGGAGATCGACGTTTACAAAGCCCGGCTCAAGGAGCTTTACGCCAACTACCATGCTCAACCGATCCATAAGAGAGTCCAACGCAGAATGTTCTTGGAAGAGATCGAGCTGGTCAAGGGGGATCTTAAGCAAACCGAGGAGAAACGGGAGAAACTGTTGATACGCAGTCCGGCGCAGGGCAAATTCATTCTGGCTGATGCCCGAAACCTGCCCGGGCATTTTGTTCATCAGGGGGAACTTCTCGGCTATATCATTGCTGACCATCGCCCGACTGTGCGGGCAGTTGTTCGTCAGACCGATATTGGTCTTGTTCGTGAGCGGATCACCGGGGTGGCAGTGAGGCTGGCCGAACAGTCGGCAACATTGTTACAGGCTGATATCGAACGGATTGTCCCGTCAGCAGAATTCAAGCTGCCGTCAGCCGCTCTTGGCACCAATGGTGGTGGAGTTATCCCTGTCGATCCAGTCGATCCGGATGGGTTGCGGGCCTTGGATACGATTTTTCAGGTCGATATCAATCTACCGGAACAGGTGACAAATCCACATATAGGCGGGCGGGTTTATATCCGCTTCGAGCACGGTACGATGCCGCTGGCCATGCAGTGGTATCGCGGCTTACGCCAGCTCCTGTTAAGGAAGTTTTATGTATAATTCGTCCCTTGCAGCAGAGACCATTGCCATGCGTCCCGGATTGGTCTCAGGCCGTTATCCAGAGAGGGGTGAACAGGAGGGTGGATGGATCCATCGATCAATCAGCGCCCTGCAGGGGATAATGGCACAGATGGATATCGACCGCTGGGCTGGCTTGCGTAAAATAGCGGAAGCAATCGGCCGCCGAGAGGACACCCTGACGGCTTTGAATCATGCAGAACTTGACACCTTGCTGGTCGGCCTGCGACGCCAGTTCCGTAGCCAGGGTTTGAGTTCACCGCTCTGCATCCAGGCATTTTCCCTGATCCGCGAGGTATCTATACGTACACTGAAACTTCGGCATTTTGATTCCCAGCTGATGGCCGGTTGGGTGATGCTCCAAGGACAGCTGGCGGAAATGGAAACCGGTGAGGGTAAAACCCTATCCGCCACCCTAGCGGCGGCAACCGCGGCTCTGGCGGGGGTTCCGGTTCATATCATCACCGTCAACGAATACCTGGTGGAGCGAGATGCCCGGGCCATGGGGCCGCTCTATCGGGCACTTGGACTGACAGTGGGGTACGTCACCCAAAGCATGACCCCTGAACAGCGACGGTCTGGCTATGCCAGCGACATCACCTATTGTACCAACCAGCAGGTGGCTTTCGATTACCTGCGGGATCGGTTGCTGCTCGGCAACAACCGTGGCCAGTTAAGACTGCAGCTGGAATCGGCCTATGACGACGCCAACCGGCTGGGACAATTTCTGCTGCGCGGGCTTTGTTTTGCCATTGTAGATGAAGCGGACAGCGTGTTGATCGACGAGGCACGCACCCCGTTGATTCTGACCCGCAACATCGACAGCACGGCGGAACACACCGCTTATCGTCAGGCCTTGGAACTGGCCAAGCAGTTGGAAAAGGGGATCGATTTTTTTATCGATCCTACCCAGTTCGGTGTACAGCTCAGCCTGGTCGGTCAGCAGAAACTGGCAGGTCTTCAGGGATCCACAGAGGGTCTCTGGCAAAATGCCCGACGACGCGAAGAGCTGGTTTGCCAGGCCCTGCATGCTCTGTATCTGCTACACAAGGATTGTGACTATCTGGTGCATGAGGACACGGTATTGATTATCGATGCCAACACCGGGCGGACCATGCCGGACCGCTCCTGGGAACGAGGCCTGCACCAGCTAGTGGAGGCCAAAGAAGGCTGTCCCCTCACCGAGGCTCGTGAATCATTGGGGCGTCTGACCTATCAGCGTTTTTTCAGTCGTTACCTACGCCTTGGCGGAATGAGCGGTACAGTGCGCGAGGTGAGTTCCGAACTCTGGTCGGTATACGGGTTGCGGATCCAGCGAATCCCGCTGCATTGTCCCAGCCGGCGCAAGGAACTGCGTACCCGGGTCTATGCGCGAGAGGAAGAAAAATGGAGGGCGGTAATCACCACCGTAAAGTCGATGAAAGCCCAGGAACGGCCGGTGCTGATCGGCACCGGGTCGGTCGCCGATTCAGAGTTGTTGAGTCGGGAGCTGACATTGGCGGGAATTGCACACAGGGTATTGAATGCCCGGCAGGACCAGGCCGAGGCTGAAATTGTAGCCGCTGCCGGTAAAAAGGGGCAGGTGACAGTGGCAACAAATATGGCCGGGCGCGGAACTGACATCCCCCTCGCTGACGGGATGGCTGACCTGGGCGGCCTGCATGTCATCGCCGCATGCCGAAACAGTGCCAAACGCATCGACCGGCAACTATACGGGCGCTGCGCTAGACAGGGAGATCCCGGCAGCTTCCAGGTGATTCTTTCCTTGAAGGATGAATTGGTTCAGCAGAACTGTCGCCCGGTGCTGGTTAACTTTCTGTACTGGTGTACGGCAAAGCACTGTATTTTTCATCATAAATTGAATCTGTTCATTATAAGACGAGCCCAACGCAGGATCGAACGTCGGCATCGTGAGGCACGACGTAGCATGCTGAAACATTACCGGCAGACGGGTCGTCTGCTGGCATTTAGTGGTAATATGGAATAGGAGACGAACAACCATGTTGAACCGATCTAAAACGACATATGTGATGCTGATGCTAACCGCCCTGTTGCTGATTTGGGGTGCTCCCGTGTGGTCCGAGGTCGTTGAGTACGACGGCCTGATCGAGCCATACGAAGTTGTCGAAATCGGGGCTCCGGCAGAGGGGATTGTGGCCAAAGTGACGGTTGACCGCAGCAGTCCGGTCAAAAAAGGTCAGACGCTGGTAGAGTTGGAATCCTCAGTGGAATGGGCAGTATTGCGTAAAGCAAAGGTCATGGCTTCCTTTGACGGCGAAATTGATCTGCAGAAGGCTCAGCTTGCATTTTCCAAACGGGTTCACGAACGGATCAAAAAACTTGAGGCTGTTTCGACTCATGAAAAGGATCAGGCCGCAACAGAAATTGCCTTGACCGGATTTCGCCTGGAAAAAGCACGTGAAAAACGTACTCTGGCCAATCTTGAGCTGAAGAGGGCGCAAGCCGTGCTGGCCCGGCGTTCGATTAGAAGTCCGATATCAGGTGTGGTCGTGGATCGTTATGTGACGCCTGGAGAATATGTTAACACCCAACCTCTGCTGCGAGTGGCCCAAATCGATCCCCTGCGGGTCGAAGTGATCGTTCCGGCCCGAATGTTCGGCAAAATCAGTCCCGGGATGAGTGCCACCATCATTCCGGAACTGCCGGAATACGGTGAACAGACAGCGATAGTGACTATCGTCGATAAAGTGTTCGATTCCGCCAGCAGCACCTTCGGGGTACGCCTGGAAATGCCCAATGCCGAGTATCAGATACCGTGCGGCCTGAAATGCCTGGTACGGTTTGAAATAACTGAAAAGCCAGACGAGATAGAAGATATGACAACCCATGATATCCCTGTTCAGAAACAGAACTGATCAGGGATGACTTTTTCTGGAGGAAATCCGCTTGGCTAAAAAGCTTGCTAAAAAGCCATTAAAAAGTCTCCACTACGAAGAGTTGGAACAACGGGTGCTGTTTTCAGCCGATGTTGCGCCGGTTATGGACCCCGTTGCGGTGGATGCCCAAATGGATGCTCAAAATGAGTCCGACGATGTTCAGACCGAGCACGATGTGGATGCGGAAGCCTCCGATCAAATTGCAGTCGAGCCACGTTGGGAGCTGGTTTTTGTCAATGATAATGTGGCTGATTACGAGCAGCTGATAGCAGACCTGCAAGGAAACGATGATAACCGGATCATCGAAGTGGCGGTTCTTGAGTCCGATCGGGACGGCCTGGCCGACCGCACGGATCTTTCGGCTGTGCATTTCATCACCCACGGCGCCGACGGTGAGATCAGCATGGGCGACAGCTGGTTGAACAGCACAACGCTGCAGGAGAGCAGTAATGATGTGGTCGGATGGGGCAGCGCCTTTACGGAAACAGGAGATATCCTCTTTTATGGCTGTAACATTGCAGCTGATAGCGACGGGCAGACCCTTCTGGATGACATTTCCGAATTGACCGGCGCGGAAGTGGCGGCGTCTGATGACCGAACCGGCAGCAGCGAACTCGGTGGGGACTGGGACCTGGAATACCAACAAGGTGATATCGAAACTTCCGTCGCAGTCAGCAGTGAAATCCAGGACAATTGGGCGTATGTACTTGCCACCTCGGCGCCGATCCAGGCCGCCAACACCGGCAGCACCGTGGCCGAGGGTGGCACCGATACGATTGCCAATACCGAGCTCAGCTACACCGACTCCGAACAGGCAGCCGCCGACATCAACTACACCGTTACCACAACACCGGCGAATGGGCAGCTGGAACTCACCACCAATCCCGGCGTGGCTATCACCAACTTTACGCAAGGCCAGATTGACGCCAACCAGGTCGTCTACTTCCACGATGGATCCGAAACAACGTCTGATGAATTCAAGTTCGACGTCGATGACGGTCAGGGAAACACGACCCTGGGGCAGTTCGTGACTGGATTCGCAAACGAAACTAACCTCACCAACAACGCCGGCAATGACAGTCAAGCTGTATGGTCGCCGGATGGCACCCAGATCACTTTCCTCAGCGATCGCGATGGAAACAACGAAATTTACGTCATGGACGCCGATGGATCCAATGAGGCCCGCCTTACGAACGATGCAGGAGCCGATCAGCGTCCGAGTTGGTCGCCGGACGGCGCCAAGATCGTGTTCAAGAGCTACAGGGATGGGAACGGCGAGATCTACGTGATGAACGCCGACGGATCCAACCAAACGCGGCTAACCAACAACGCGGCCGACGACTCTGGGCCTGCATGGTCACCGGATGGCACCAAGATCCTGTTCAAGAGCGACAGGGATGGGAATGGCGAGATCTACGTGATGGACGCCGATGGCACCAACCAGACGCGCATCACGAATAACGCAGCCACTGACAGCAACGCGGCCTGGTCACCGGATGGTACGCAAATCACATTCGTCAGCGATCGGGATGGTAATGACGAGATCTACGTGATGGACGCCGATGGCTCGAACCAGATGCGCATCACGAATAACGCCGCCACCGACACCAACACGGCCTGGTCTCCGGATGGCACCAAGATCCTGTTCAGGAGCAACAGAGACGGCAATGACGAGATCTATGTGATGGACGCGGACGGTAGCAACCAAACCCGCCTCACAAGCAACGCCGCATCTGAGGTTACCCCGCACTGGTCGCCAGACGGTAGTCAGATTGTATTCGCGACCAATCGAGATGTAAATAACGAGATCTACGTGGCGGATGTCCTGCATGAAAACCGCTTCGCCATAACCGTCACGCCGGTCAATGATGCGCCTACCTTCATTGATGGGTCGATAGGCTACTGGAACTTCGACGAGGGCAGCGGAGACAGCACTGCCGAGTCGGCTATTGGGATCAGCACAGGCACCCTGGGTAGCACAGGCCAACGATCCTACATGGACCACCGGGAAATTCGGTCAAGCACTGCATTTTGATGGAATCAACGATTATGTCGAGGTTGTCGATGCGCCGGGGATTGACATAAGCGGGCCGGAGTTCTCCGCGTCGCTATGGATGAATCCCGACTCCGGCCCTAATACAGAAGACATGCTCTTCATGAAGGGTGATCGTCAGGGCATCGGTAACGTCAACTATTATCTGTCCTGGAAAGACACGGGTCAGATGACCTGGGCCTTTAAGAGCGATGGTGGTTTCGAATATCTCGATATAGATGTCACCCTGCCAACGGTCGGCGAATGGAACCATATCGCGGTGGTTTTCGATCGGCCCACTGTCTCGCTCTATATCAACGGCACTGAGTACACGTTCAATAATGTCGCGACCGGTGGCACGAGCATGGATAAGGACCTGGTGGCCAACGATGAGCCGCTCTGGATCGGTGCGGGTCGCAGTGGCGGCGTTATCGTCGGCGTGGATCAGTTTTCCGGGCCGTTCAGCGGCGCGATAGACGACTTCGCCATTTTCGATCGTGCTCTGACTGACGCCGAAATCGAAGCGATTCGGACCAGCACGCCACCCGCAGTTACTGCATCGGCGTTCAGTATTGATGAGAATTCTGCAAACAATACCGTGGTCGGAACTGTTGTCGCTAACGATCAGGATATCGGCGACACGCTCTCATACGTAATAACAGCAGGTAACACCGGCGGTGCGTTCTCGATTGACGCAAATGGTCAGATCAAGGTTGCCAACAGTGCAGCGCTCGACTTTGAAACCAACCCTGTTTTTAACTTGACCATCGAAGCGACTGACGACGGCACTCCAAACCTCTCAGATACGACGTCCGTGACCATCAGTTTGAACGATGTGAACGATGCCCCGACCTACAGCTCGACCGCGCTGGCGCCGACCTGGACCGAAAATGGCGGCGCTGTCAGCCTGTTCAGTGGCACCAGCATCGACGCCATCGAAGCCGGAGACCTCATCAACGCGTTAACTATCGATGTCACCGGCTTGGCCGACGGCGGCGATGAAATTCTGATGATAGACGGTCAGGCGATAGCATTAACCGACCTGAACAGCGTGGCAACGGCCGGCAACGGCTACGACGTCAGCGTTTCAGCTCCCGGTTCCATTGCGTATGTGACGATCACCAGGGTGGGTGGCTTCAGCGCCGCCGCCGCGGAAACGCTGGTCGATGGACTTGCATACGATAACGCAAGTGAAGCGCCGCAGGGCGCAGGGCGCATGGTGACGCTGGGTCTCATCCAGGACGACGGCGGCACCGCCAATGGTGGACAAAACACCACCGCTTACAACCTGGATTCGATAGTGACTATCGTTGCTGTCAACGATACTCCTATAGCAGTGGTGGACGGCTTCACAGTTAACGAAGGGTCGACAACCAACCTTGATCTTGCTGCGAACGACAGTGATGCGGATGATGGGTTGGATCTCGCCAGTATCGCCATTGTCAGTGGACCCGCCAATGGATCTGTTGTGGTTAATGCAGACGGTACGGTGGATTATACCCATGACGGATCAGAGACAGTTGCAGATAGTTTTACCTACACCATTGACGATATAGCAGGGGCAACTTCGAATACGGTTACGGTAAGCCTTACGATCACCCCAGTTAATGATGTTCCGGTTGCTGTTGCTGACAGCTTCACGGTGAGTGAAGGCTCGACAACCAATCTGGACCTGGCAACCAATGATACCGATACTGATGATGGCCTTGATCTGACCAGCATCGCCATCGTGACTGGACCGGCTAATGGATCGATTGTTGTCAACGCAGACGGCACTGTCGACTATACCCACGACGGATCAGAAACGGTTGCCGACAGCTTTACTTACACCATCGATGATATAGCAGCGGCTACCTCGAATACGGTAATGGTTAGCCTGACGATTACACCGGTGAATGATGCGCCTGTTGCACGCGATGACCGTATTGGTCTCGTGTTTGATGGTGTGGATGATTATGTACGTATTGGTGATTATCCAGGTTTGATCGTAACCAACAACCTGACAATGGAAGCCTGGATCAAGCCAACGGGATTGGGCACCGGTACACAGTTAATCATCAACAAGGAGGGGGAATATGAGCTGGGGATTACTGCCGAAACCGGCGAGATCATGTGGGCCTTTGACAATAGCGATCCCGATTGGGGCTGGCATAACACCGGTTATTTTGCACAGGCCGGAGAATGGACCCACCTGGCGGTAACTTACGATAACGGTGTTGCAAACACGTATGCCAACGGTGTTTTGGTGGACACCTATAACGGTTCAGGTGTTCTCGGTGACAATTATCCGACATTTAATGAACTCAGAATTGGTGGCCGTGAAAATGCGACAACCCAGCGTTTTAACGGCCAGATTGATGAAGTCTGCATCTGGAATACCACACGGGCACAGGTCGATATCCAGAACGATATGAATGCGCTGCTGACGGGTGCAGAGCCCGGTCTGATCGGTAACTGGCGTTTTGACGAAGGCACGGGAACCATTGTGGTCGACCAATCTGCACTGGGTCATAATGGTACCCTGGCTGATGGGGTTACGGCAGGGGAAATGCCAGTTTGGCAGGGTTATGTGGTCAATGAGGACAGCACATTGAATGTCAGTGTGGCTAACGGCGTGTTGGCAAATGACTTTGACGTGGAAGGTGATCCACTCACGGCTTTCCAGGTAAGCGGACCGTCCAACGCCTCGGCCTTCACTTTAAATGCTGATGGCTCTTTCACCTACACCCCAGTAGAAAACTTCTATGGCATCGACTCTTTCACTTACCGTGCAAATGATGGAAGTGCCGATTCTAATATTGCAACTGTTACCATTCGTGTCGAACCAATCAACGATGCACCGGTATCGGCAGCTGACAGCTTTACTGTAGACGAAGGTTCGACAACAAATCTTGATCTGGCAGCCAATGATACCGATGTTGACGATGGTTTGGATCTTACCAGCATTGCGGTCGTCAGTGGACCTGCTAATGGTTCCATCGTGGTCAACGCAGACGGGACTGTCGATTACACGCATGATGGATCCGAGACGGTGGCAGATAGCTTCACCTACACAATCGATGATCTATCAGGCGCAACATCCAGTACAGTCACGGTCAGTCTCACCATTTCACCTATTAACGATGCACCCATTGCGGTTACAGACAGTTTTACGGTGAACGAGGGTTCGACCATAAACCTTAACCTGGCCGCAAATGACACCGATACCGACGACGGATTAGATTTGGCTTCAATCGCCATCGTAGTGGGTCCGGCAAACGGTTCTCTCGTGGTTAATGCCAATGGCACTGTGGATTATACCCACGACGGCTCCGAAACCCTGGCCGATAGTTTCACTTACACAATTGATGATCTGATCGGTGCGACGTCAAACACAGTAACGGTGAACCTGACCATAGCGCCAGTAAATGATGTTCCGATAGCTGCTGCTGACAGCTTCACGGTGAATGAAGGATCGACAACTAACCTCGATCTTGCAGCAAATGATTCGGATGCTGATGATGGATTGGATCTGACCAGCATCGCCATCGTGACTGGACCAGCTAATGGATCGATAGTCGTAAACGCTGATGGCACGGTCGATTACACGCATGACGATTCAGAGACGGTCGCTGACAGTTTTACCTATACGATCGATGATCTCGCAGTCGCGACCTCAAACACGGTTACGGTAAGCCTGACGATCACCCCGGTAAACGATGCTCCTATCGCAGTCGCTGATAGTTTTACGGTTAACGAAGGCGCCACAACCAGCCTGGACCTGGCCACCAATGACACAGATGCTGATGATGGCTTGGATTTGACCAGTATTGCCATCGCTTCAGGACCAGCGAATGGTTCCATTGTGGTTAATGCCGATGGCACTGTTGACTACACACATGACGGATCAGAGACGGTTGCTGACAGCTTCACCTACACCATCGATGATCTGGCCGGTGCAACGTCCAATACCGTGACTGTGAGCCTGACGATTTCACCAATTAATGATGCTCCTATTGCCACTGCGGATGGCTTTACGGTTGATGAGGGTTCGACAACCAACCTGGATCTGGCTGCCAACGACACAGATGCCGATGACGGACTCGATTTGGCTTCCATTTCGATCGTCTCTGGCCCGGCTAACGGCTCAATTGTTGTAAACGCTGACGGCACAGTCGATTATACCCATGATGGCAGTGAGACTGTTGCCGACAGCTTCACCTATACGATTGATGACCTGGCAGGCGCGACATCGAATACGGTTATGGTGAGTCTGACGATTACACCGGTCAATGATGTGCCAATCGGGGTAGCAGATAGCTTTACAGTCAATGAGGGCAGCACAACCAATCTTGATTTGGCCGCCAATGACACGGACGCCGATGACGGCCTTGATCTGACCAGCATTGCCATCGTGAGTGGCCCTGCCAATGGTTCTATCGTGGTTAACGCTGACGGTACGGTAGATTATACACATGACGGGTCGGAAACTGTTGCCGACAGCTTCACCTATACGATTGACGATCTATCAGGAGCTACATCTAATACGGTCACTGTAACTTTAACGATCACTCCGGTGAACGACGCACCGATAGCTGTCGCCGATAGTTTCACGGTTAACGAAGGTTCGACAACCAACCTCGATATGGCCGCGAACGACACGGATGCGGATGATGGACTGGATTTAACTAGCATTGCGATCGTATCAGGTCCCGCGAATGGATCGATTGTCGTAAACGCAGATGGCGCTGTTGATTACACTCATGATGGCAGCGAAACGATTGCCGACAGTTTCACCTATACGATTGATGACCTGGCAGTCGCGACCTCGAATACGGTTACGGTTAGCCTTACGATTACACCTGTTAATGATGTTCCCATCGCCGTTGCTGACAGTTTTACGGTCAACGAAGACTCAACAACAAACCTCGATCTGGCCACCAATGACACCGATGCGGATGACGGTCTTGATTTAACGTCGATTGCGATTGTATCCGGGCCAGCAAATGGGTTCATCGTGGTGAATGCCGATGGCACGGTTGATTATACCCACGACGGGTCAGAGACAGTCGCTGATAGTTTTACGTATACAATCGGTGACCTGGCTGGAGCGACATCCAATACGATAACGGTGAGCTTGACGGTTACGCCGGTCAACGATGCTCCAATAGCAGTTGCCGATAGCTTTACGGTTAACGAAGGTTCCACAACCAACCTCGATTTGGCCGCCAACGACACGGATGCCGATGACGGGCTTGATCTGACAAGCATTGCCATCGTGAGTGGCCCGACTAATGGATCCATCGTTGTGAATGCTGATGGGACCGTCGATTATACGCATGATGGCAGCGAAACGATTGCCGACAGTTTCACGTATACGATTGATGACCTGGCTGGGGCTATCTCGAATACGGTTACCGTTTCGTTAACGATCACGCCAGTCAACGATGCTCCTATAGCCGTCGCCGATAGCTTTACGGTGAATGAAGGCTCTACCACCAACCTGGATCTTGCTGCAAACGATACGGATGCTGATGATGGTCCCGATTTGGCGAGCATTGCCATCGTTGCGGGTCCTGCAAATGGATCCATCGTCGTGAACGCCGACGGTACGGTCGATTATACGCATGACGGATCCGAGACAGTCGCTGACAGTTTTACGTATACGATCGATGACATGGCAGGCGAGACTTCGAATACAGTGACGGTTACCTTGACGATCACACCCGTCAATGATGCGCCTATCGCAGTTGTGGATAGTTTTACGGTCAATGAAGGCAGCACAACCAATTTGGACCTGGCTACCAATGACACAGATGCTGATGACGGACTCGATTTGACAAGCATTGCTATTGTCAGTGGTCCGACGAACGGCTCCATTGTGGTGAACGCTGATGGTATGGTTGACTACACGCATGATGGATCGGAGACCGTAGCTGACAGCTTCACCTATACGATTGACGATCTATCAGGAGCTACATCTAATACGGTCACTGTAACTTTAACGATCACCTCGGGCAATGATGCGCCGATCGCAGTTGCAGACAACTTCACGGTCAACGAAGGTTCTACAACCAATCTTGATCTTGCATCGAACGACACAGACGCCGATGATGGTCTTGATTTAACGTCGATTGCGATCGTATCCGGACCAGCAAATGGGTCCATCGTGGTTAATGCCGATGGCACGGTTGATTATACCCACGACGGGTCAGAGACAGTCGCTGACAGTTTTACATATACGATCGATGATCTCGCAGGCGCGGCTTCAAACACGGTTACGGTAAGCCTGACGATCACCCCGGTAAACGATGCTCCTATCGCAGTCGCTGATAGTTTTACGGTTAACGAAGGC
>RCNC010002490.1_pt1 | contig 12288 bp, 10 predicted proteins | sample 2041301 | NCBI WGS metagenome assembly RCNC01 (sample SAMN09708231, study PRJNA481090) | Marine sediment metagenome, whole genome shotgun sequencing project. | biome: marine sediment; feature: ocean; material: sediment; isolation source: Sewage treatment plant 13A marine sediment (STP13A) ... | reverse complement strand
CTCATCGGGCGACGTATCGGACAGATGGACGGCTTCGATTACATGCAATACATCGCGCCCGGCCTGATCATGATGTCAGTCATTACCAATTCCTACGGCAACGTTGTTTCCTCATTTTTTGGCGCCAAGTTTGGCGGCCATATCGAAGAAATGTTGGTCTCGCCGATGTCGAACGCAACCATTGTGATCGGCCATGTCGCCGGTGGTGTGCTGCGCGGCATGCTGGTGGGTACGTTGGTCACGATAATCGCGTTGTTCTTCACCAACCTGGACGTGCAGTACCCGTTGGTCACCATTTCCATCGTTTTTCTATCTTCGGTGGTATTTGCGTTGGCAGGGTTCATCAACGCTGTGTTTGCCCAGAAATTTGACGATATCTCCATCGTGCCAACCTTCGTACTGACTCCGCTCACCTACCTGGGCGGCGTATTTTATTCAATCTCGCTGTTGCCGGAGCCATGGAAAACGATCTCGCTGGCCAATCCGATCCTCTACATGGTGAATGCATTCCGTTACGGTATTTTGGGTAAGTCGGACATCGATATAAGCACTGCGTACGTGATCCTGATTTTCTTTACCGGCCTGTTGTTTACAGTTTGCCTGTTACTTATGCGACGTGGTGTTGGTATACGGGAATAGCTATGTGCGGACGCTTTGCATTTTATTCTCCTGCTGAAGCGACAGCCGCGCTGTTTGGTGTGAGCGCATCTATTGCGGTGGAGCCACGCTTCAACATCGCACCCAGCCAGTACATCGCTGCAATTCGCGAAACTGAGGACGCCGGGCGTGAGCTGGCAATGTTTCGATGGGGTCTGGTTCCATTTTGGGCCAAGGATCCGGCCATCGGTAATCGCATGATCAATGCAAGAGCGGAAACCGTTGCCGAAAAGCCGTCGTTTCGTGCCGCGTATCGCCATCGCCGCTGTCTGGTGTTGGCAGATGGGTTCTACGAGTGGAAAAAAGAAGCTACTGGCAAGGTGCCGTACTTCATCTCGTTGGCCAGTGGCGAAGCTTTTGCGTTTGCCGGCTTGTGGGAATCCTGGCAGTCGAAGGAGACTGAAGAATTCATTCAGAGCACGACCTTGATCACTACTGCAGCGAACGACTTCATGAGTACCGTGCATCACCGGATGCCAATCATCTTACAGCCGGGCACGGCGGATCGATGGCTAGCCGGCGACGATGAGCTGATCTCGGAGATCACCGGAAACAGTCCGAAGTTTCAGGCGTGGCCGGTCGACAAGCGCGTAAACAACGCCAGGAACGAAGGTGAAGACTTGATTATTCGGCAAGACTCGAAGGATTAACGTAGGGCTGGGTCGCGATTACCAGGGTGCCGGGCCCACCATGTGCGCCCAATGCTGTACCAATCTCCGCGATCGACATTCGTTGGGTATCTGACGCTGTCTTTTTCAGTACCGTCTCTATGATAGCGGCGTCGTCAGGGCACATGGCATGTCCGACACCGATAACCATCGGTCCCTTGCCCCTGATCTCTTTGGCTACGTATTGTGCAAAGCGCTTAGGAATGTTGTGCCGACCGAACAGGCATTTTCTGAGTTTTATTTTGCCGACAGGCGTAGTGCGAAGAATGGGCGTAACGCGCAGGCTCACTGCAAGAAACCTGACCCAAGCTGGAATGCGTCCGCCGCGCACCGCATAGTCGAGATTACCGAATACGCCGTATGTATGAGTTTCCGGGATTAATGCCTCGACTGCTGACAGGGTTGTTTGCGCCGACAAACCAGCGGCGCCGCACTCCGCTGCAAAGACCACCAGCAAGCCCTGACCCAATGACGCATTGAGAGAGTTAATGACATGCACTTTGCCAGATGCATCTGTCCGACCTGCCGCGGACTGCGCAGCTGCATAAGTACCGCTGGCCGCACTAGTCAGGTTGATCGAGATAACATCCGAAAAATGACTGGCGAGATACTGAAACTGACGCCGGAAGTCACCAGGCGCGGGCTGCGACGTCGTCGGGTGATCCGGGTTGTTAGCGAGTTGGGCGTAGAACTCCTCGGACGTAATACTTACTTTGTCCAGATAGCCCCGGTCCCCAAATTGAATACGGCACGGCACCATATGGATATCGAGCCTTTCCATGTCCTCGTCTGCAAAATCTGCGGTCGAGTCTGTGATCACAGCGAAATTTCTCTGCGTGCGGTGACTGCTGTTCTGTTGCTGCAGCAGGTCATCTGCTTTTTCGCCACTGATAGCGCCGAAGCGCCGACCGACATCAAAAACCGATTGAGCATCATTTACATGAATATGAATCTTGGCTTTGCGCTTCGAGCCTGCGAGAACGAGTGAGCCGCCGAGACTGGCAAGCGCTTCGCGGAGTTTGCGTCGATCGATGTCTGTGCCGGTGACAATGCACTCTGTGCAATAACGATACTCGTACTCCTCGCCCGAGGTGTCCGGCATGTTCATCGAATCGGTCGCTAACGCTGCCGACGCGTCCGGCATGCTTACGGCTTCGCCTTTCGAAATAAACTCGTTCATGCCGGTTACAAGGTCGACGAAACCTTTCGCACCCGCATCGACTACACCAGCCTTGCGCAGTACGTCGAGCTGCTCGCTGGTTCGCGCAAGCGCCTTTTCGAGGCTGGGCATCGCCGCGGTAAAAACAGCCGCGAAGTCACTTTTTTGAGATCCTTTGACCTGATGTTCGACATCAGCGGCGAACTCCGCAATGACGGACAAGATCGTGCCTTCTTCCGGATTCGAAAGCGCATCATGCGCGTAGTCGCTGCCGGCGCGCACTGCCTTGCTGAAAGTAGCGGTAGTGAAGCGAGTCAATTCTCCGGCGGAGTCGCTGACGCCCTGAAAAAACTGCGCCATGATCGCTCCAGAATTGCCGCGGGCTCCGTCAAGCAATGCGTCGGCCATCGCTGCGAGCATCGTCCCCAGGTGCTTTTCGCCGGGCGCCTGCAAGACGCCAAGTGCTGAGCTCAGCGATAAGCTGAGGTTGGTGCCGGTATCGCCGTCGGCGACTGGGTAGACATTGATTTTGTTGAGGAAATTTTGGTCGGAAATAACGCTATGAATTCCAGACTGCAGCGCCTGGCTCAGGGTGTCACCGTCCAGATGTGAAATATTCAAGCGCAGCCGCTACTACTCGCGCGGCAACAGGAAAACCCTGCCCTGATGCTCGAGCACAACACCGTCGGGTCGAATTTCTCGAACCACAGGGCCCTCAGCTGTAACCGTACCTTCGCGATGCTTATTCATGTTGATAAAAACAAAGCGGTCAGCAGGGACTTCGCTGAAGACGTGAATGTCGAGGTGCATTTCGGCGATTTGCAGTGTGCCCTGGAGGCGTAATTCATCCATCGTTGGGACGACCGCTATGGAAGTATTGCTTGTTCTGGCGACTTCCGGTTTGGCTGGAACAGGTTCTGCGATTCTGGTTTCGCTTGTTGGTGCTGGCGGTGGTGCCTGTGTGGGTTGATTGTCGACGGCGACAGCGACCTGTTGCTCAAAACTACTATTCGACTCCTCTAGTATCGCCATTTCTGGTTCGACAGTGCTATCTGTTGCAGACGGTTTCAGCAAGATACCGATCAGAACTGCGAAATTAATGAGCAATAACCCGCCTAGCATCCACAACCAGCGAGTGGGGCTCGAATTGCCGGAACTGGATGGCACGCTGGAAAATTCCGCCGTACTTTGCTCCTGGCGTTCATTTTCGGATTTTCTAAGTGCATCGAGGATGAAAGACATTCTTTACTCCTGCGCGAACTGCGTATTTGTCAGGCGCGGCGTGTTGTCGGATTCGAGTAGCGAATTGATAATGATTTGTGTTTGTTTTCCTGCAAGCCCGTCAACATCCAATCGTTGGTCACGTTGAAAAGCACGCACCTGTTGTGCCAGATTGCTGTCGTAGATGTCTGATGTAAATGGCTCGGCTGTGTAACGAGGGTCAATGGCTGCCAGGCTTTCTCGCAGCCAAACCACGTTCCTGTTCTGCACTCCGGGCACCAGCGAAATTACAACGCCATTGGGCGGCGCCCATAGTAGTTGGTAGGAACCAAACCAGATTTCTGCGACGGCACTGACAGGATGCGTTACGGCGACGCCGCCAATTGATAGTTCGGCAGTGTCGCCACGTATCGAGTTCAAGACGACGTGATGTGAATTGCCGGATTGATCTACAAGTTCCAAAATGGCAGGTCGATTAAGGCGGCGCAGCCCACTCCAGGAACCGCGATCACTTAAACAGCTGAAGCCAAGCGTGAGTGCGTGCTCACAAGCGGGCAAAGTGGCGTTGCTTAGATCTATATTCCAGATGTCAAAAAGTGTCGCGAGTGCGGTATTAGTGCTGCTTAGTTCGATCGCCAAAGCGAGTTGCTCATCGAGCGTGACGTACTCCTCTGGCTCGGGCCCTGGCTCCGAAATCGGGGCAGCTTCGATCTCTATTGGCGCCGCGACGACCGCGACGGGCTCGAGGACGGTTTGACGGTTGTCATCAAACCAAACGGCGGCAGCCATGGCTAACATAGCGATGACAGCGACCCCGGTGACGGGCAGGGTCCATCTCCAACCGGCATTCAGCTCCGGCTCACCGGTGATCTCTGCAGCGGCCCGATGTATCAAGCGACGATTCACTATTCGACTGCCCTGACTATAGGCGCCGAGCAGAGCGCGATCGCAAATGACGTTTACGAGTCGCGGCACTCCTTGCGATAGATTGAACACGGCACGCTTTGCGCCGGCATCAAACACTTCGCCGAGTGCGCCAGCGACCTTCAGGCGGTGTTCGATGTATTGATCAGTTTCTTCCCGGGTCAGCGGCTCGAGGTGATAGCGACCCGTAATGCGCTGGGCGAGTTGGCGCAGATCATTGCGCGCCAGCAATTCCCGTAATTCTGGCTGGCCGATCAAAATGATCTGCAATAACTTTTGTTTTGACGTCTCGAGATTGGTCAGCAGGCGTACTTCCTCGAGTACTTCCGGCGCGAGGTTTTGTGCCTCGTCAACGACCAGAATAGTGCGCCGGCCTTCCGAATGTGCGTCAAGCAAGTGTCGATTGAGTGCATCGATTAGCGCCTTGATGCTACCTCTGGGTGTTGGCACACCGATGCTGAGTTCTTCGCAGATGGCCTCCAGAAACTCGGGCGCGGAGAGTTGCGGATTAAGGACGACGGCGACATCGGCATTGCTCGGCATGCGGTTCAGCAGCAGTGACCGACACAGGGTGGTCTTGCCGGTGCCCACTTCGCCGGTCAACTGTATGAATCCGCCACTTTCGGTCACACCGTACACAAGGTGTGCCAGCGCCTCGCCATGGCGCTCGCTCATGAACAGGTAACGCGGATCTGGCGTTATCGAAAAGGGCTTTTCGTTGAGCCCAAAGAAGCTGGTGTACATAGCTTGATTCTAACCCAATCAGGACCTGTTCAAGGTCCTGGCACGACCTACCGACGCGGAGCCAAAGCGATCCTGAATCTCGTCGAGGGCTTTGTCGACCCCATCTGGCGCAGTATCACCCTCGAAATCGAATAAATCACGCTGTTCGGCCGGAGAGAGCTTGCTACTACCGACCCCCAGTAAGCGAATTCGGGCGTCCGGGTTGCTTTCCAGCCAGGTGCTTAGCAACTCGCGCGCAATGCCGAAAATCTGATCGGTGTTATTGGTCGGCGGTTGCAGACTCTTTTGCCGCGTGAAGGTCTGAAAGTCCGATTGTCGAATTTTGATCTGAATAGTGCCCGCTTGAAGCTGCGATTTGCGCAAGCGTCGTGACGTCGTTTCGGATAGAGCCAGCAGTTCGCGGTCCATTTGCTGGCGATCGCCCAGGTCAACATCAAACGTCTCCTCGGCACTCACGGACTTCTCTTCGCGGTCTGCAACAACTGCTCGATTGTCGATGCCGGAGGCGCGCTCGCGTGTGCGTTGCGTAAAGCGACCGAATATAGGTTCGAGGTCGTGATCGGGAGCCAGTCGCAGGTCAGCGATGGTTCTTATGTTTACTGCGTGCAGTCGGACCAGCGTCTGACGTCCGATTCCAGGAATGACCGATACCGGTAAAGGGTCGAGCGTGTCGCGACAATTGTCCGCGGTGACGATAGCCAGACCGTCGGGCTTATCGAGGTCAGATGCTATTTTTGCAACGAGTTTGTTCTCGGCGACGCCGACCGATGCTGTCAGCTGTGTACGTTCGGTAATCACCCGTTTTACGGACAGCGCAATATTCGGACCGGAGCCGTGCAGGGCGCGGCTAGCGGTCACGTCGAGAAAAGCCTCATCGAGGGAAAGTCCTTCTACGAGGGGTGTGTATTCGCGAAAGACGTCGAAAATTTGTGTAGAAACTTCCTTGTAACGCGACATGCGTGGTGCCACCCGGACCAACTGCGGGCAGCGTCGCAGAGCTTCTGCGATTGGCATGGCCGAGCGAACGCCGAACTTGCGGACCTCGTAGCTTGCGGCGGCGACGACACCGCGATTGGTGGTGCCTCCGACAACGAGAGGTTTGCCACGAAGCTCGGGATTGTCGCGCTGCTCAACCGATGCGTAAAAAGCATCCATGTCGACGTGCAAAATCGCGCGCAGTGTTGTCACGTCAGTTCTGCCTAGTTGCCTCGTTCAACGATGAATTGTGCCAACCAGCGAAGCGAGGCAGCATCATCGCCGAAGTCATCCAGCCTTTGCAGTGCGCTGGCGAGTAGCTCGTCACAGCGCTGTTTAGCTGCTTCGATCCCGACCAAACCGGGATAGGTTGATTTATTGAGTCGTTGATCGGCGCCGGCTTGTTTGCCGATGACTTCGGTTTCACCTTCTACGTCAAGAATGTCGTCCTTAATCTGAAAAGCGACGCCAATAGTTCGGCCAAAAGCGCTAATTGCAGCAGTTTTTTCGTCGCTTGCGACATCGCTAAGCAGAGATGCCGAGACCACAGACGCATGAATTAGCGCGCCGGTTTTCAGCGCATACATGTGTTCGATCTCGTCAACGCTTAGCTGCCGCCCTTCAGCCGACAAATCCAGCGACTGTCCGCCGGTCATGCCGAGGGAGCCACAGGCGTCGGCCACCATCTTGACCAAGCGCGACCTTGCTTGCGGAGAAGCACCCGGCAGGTCCGCGAGTACGCTAAAGGCCAGTGGCTGTAGCGCATCGGCGGCGAGAATGGCCGTAGCTTCGTCGTATTGGCGGTGCACGGTCGGCTTGCCGCGACGAAGATCGTCGTTATCCATTGCAGGCAGGTCGTCATGGACCAACGAGAACGCGTGGATTAGCTCAATCGCCGCTGCAGGTGCGTCGAGAACCTGCTCGGGTACCTGCAGACATTCTCCGGCTGCGTATACGAGCAATGGGCGGACCCGCTTGCCGCCGTTGAACACCGCGTAGCGCATGGCGTCATGCAGTAATTTTGGTGACTGTGTCGCCGCGGGCAGGACAGAGTCGAGCTTGGTAGCAACACGCTCTGTGTAATGCGCGATCCGATTCTCAAATATTGCTGGCAATTCGAGCTCCGCTGGCCACCAAGGGCCGTGTAGCGTACACCGAAAAGCGCCGCCCTGCGCGCGGGCGCTGAGCTATAATTCGCATCCCCTCATCGTTGTCAGTAGTCGCTTATGCGGGCAAAAGCCAGAGCCCATCCGAACATCGCCCTCATCAAGTACTGGGGCAAGCGCGACATTGAGCGAAACCTGCCCGCGGTAGGTTCGATCTCAATAACGCTGTCCGATTTGTACTCGGATATGGCCGTGGAAGTCGACTCGACACTGCGTGAGGACGTCTTGCTGGTCAATGGCGATGAAAGTCGCTCGATGTTGGCGCGGGTTTCTTCCTGCGTAGACAAGGTTGCGGGTTGCGACCGGCCGTTCGTCAGAATTAACAGTGACGGTAATTTTCCGATTGCGGCCGGGCTCGCTTCATCGGCATCCGCCTTTGCCGCGTTGGTTGTCGCCAGTGATGCAGCATTTGGTCTGAACAAATCGCACGAAGAATTGGTGAACCTGGCGGGCAGGGCGTCCGGGTCCGCTGCTCGATCCTTGTTAGGCGGGTTCGTTGAACTCGAGAACCGCGACGACGAGGTCGTCGTCAGTAATCTACTGATGGCCGATGATTGGGCACTTCGCGTCGTCGTCGCTATTACGGCGCCGGGACCCAAGCCGGTGAGCTCTGGTGATGCGATGGAAATTAGTCGTAAGACGTCACCCTTTTATGCTCGGTGGGTCGAACAGCAAACGGAAGATTTAACGGAAGCGCGGGCGGCGATTCAAGATCGAGATCTGAGTCGACTTGGGGCCATCGCAGAGCACAACTGCCTGAAGATGCACTCTGTGATGTGGGGTTCGCGGCCGCCGATGATTTACTGGAACAGTGCGACGATCGCGTGCATGCAAACCGTCCGTGATCTCCAACTACAAGGAGTTCCGGTGTTTTTCACAATCGATGCAGGTCCGCAGTTAAAAGCCATTTGTGCTCCCGAACATGAAGCTGTGGTCCGCGACGCGATGACGGCGACCGCCGGCGTTGTTGACGTAATGCTTAGTGGCGTCGGCATGGGCGCGAGATTGATCTCCGAATGATCGACATTAAGACAAGCGCGCCAGGTAAGGTGATCATCGCAGGCGAGTACGCGGTGCTCGATGGCGCACCGGCTATTTGTATGGCTGTGAATCGTCGCGCGCAGGTCTCTATAACTTCGAACAGCAAAAAACATCACACTGTTGCGGCGCCAGGTTTTTCGAGGAGCTTAGCCTGTTTTGAACGAATGGTAGATGCGGCCGAAGAGTTCCCATTACTTGCCGCAGTCTGGCAGGAGCTGCAAATCGAAACGTCTGACTTTTTGAGTATCGTCCTCGACAGCAGTGGTTTTCGCGACGCAAACGCAGGAAAAATCGGGATCGGCTCCAGCGCAGCGTTGACGGTCGCGTTAACTGCCGCGCTGAATTATCTCGCGGAAGAAAGCCGAGATATTCGCAGCACAGCGATAGCTGCGCATCGTCGTTTGCAAGGTGGCGCGGGCAGCGGTGCGGATATCGCGTGCAGTGTGGCGGGTGGCGTCACTGAGTACCTCATGGGCGAAAATGTGAGCGATGAGTTGGGCTGGCCGGACGGTCTCAGCTACGCCTTGCTCTGGAGTGGCGTCCCTGCAGATACAGGGACACAGCTCGACAAACTCCGCGGTGCCGACGTGCATGCCAGCCGGGCCGAGCTAGGTGCTTCGGCACAGGTGGTCGCACAAGCCTGGAAGAGCGGTGATCCAGAGTCGGTGTTGAACTGCTTACGAAAGTATACCGAGACCCTGAGGCGTTTCGATGTTGACCACAAGCTCGGCATATTCGATGCTGGTCACGCAAAACTGGCAGGCCATGCTGGTTCGACTCAGCTTGTTTACAAACCTTGCGGCGCTGGCGGTGGCGACCTCGGTATTGCGATATCGAGTGACCCGTCAGCTCTGGCAGCATTCATAGGTTTTGCACGGCAACAAAATTTCGAACTAATGGATATAGCGATCGATGTAACCGGGGTCGTTGTGGATGGAAAAAAATAGTGAATGATTCACGTATTAGTGGACTGCACAAACTCGATGTCGCAGCACGTCTTGATGAGTTGCGTCGGCTCGGTTGGTTGTCTCTGACTGATGTGGAACTGCTGAAGCAGGGGCGACAAGTATTGCGGCCAGCTGCCGCAGATAAGATGGTCGAGAATGTCATTGGCGTTTTTGGTTTGCCTTTGGCAATCGCGCCAAATTTCGTCGTCAACGGGCGTGACTACATCGTACCGATGGTGGTCGAAGAACCTTCCATCGTCGCTGCGGTCAGTAATGCTGCAAAGCAGGCGCGTCCGGAAGGTTTCGTGGCGCATTGTGATGACTGGTTGCTCGCAGGTCAGGTGCATGTCACCGACATGCAAGATGCCGACGCAGCGTTGGCGGAGCTAGAGCGTTGTCGGCAGGAATTGATTGACGCAGCTAATGCGGTTCACCCACGCCTCGCGAATCACGGTGGCGGTGTTCGCGACATAGAGTTCATCAGGCTTGAGCTGGACCATGACCGGACCGCAATCGCCGTCCATATTCTGGTAGCAACGGGCGATGCGATGGGCGCGAATATCGTAAACACTATTTGTGAATCCCTGGCGCCGCGCATTGGTGAAATATGCGACGGCAATATTGCTTTGCGAATCCTTTCGAATCTGGCGGATCGGTCCATTGTTACTGCGAGCGTTGAGTATCAACTCGACGCGCTGGCGACGACGAAATTCAGTGGTGAAGAAGTGCGTGATCGCATTGTCACAGCCAGCGAGATTGCATCTGCTGACCCATACCGAGCCGCAACTCATAACAAAGGCATCATGAATGGTGTCGATGCAGTGGCTATCGCGACAGGCAATGACTGGCGTGCTATTGAAGCTGGAGCGCACGCTTTTGCGGCATTGTCCGGTCAATATCGACCTCTTGCATGCTGGAGCGTCGCTGCAGATGGGGCCTTGCATGGCGAGTTATCGATGCCGCTGCGAGTGGCAACTGTCGGCGGCACCCTGCAAGTGAATTCAGCGGCGGTGATGGCGTTGAACATGATCGCTGCCGAGACTTCGCAGGAATTGGCACAACTTATGGCTGCAGTCGGCCTGGCGCAGAATTTCGCCGCGCTCAAGGCCTTGGCAACGAGTGGTATTCAGGAAGGGCACATGCGCATGCACGCACGCAGTTCGGCGCAAACAGAAAGGCGTGGCGTCAACGTTGACTTGCATGCCGAGCCGCAAGGCAGTGCCGCTGGTAAAGTAATTCTGCTCGGGGAACATGCTGCCGTATACGGTAAGCACGCGGTGGCACTACCGATTGCCGCAGCGGTGACCGTTAATGTGACAGCAAGTGACCTGGGCGAGTCGAAATACATCAGCAGTCTTTTACAAGTCGTACGGCAAGAGCTCGAACTGGATGGAGATGGCTTCGGTGTAGACGTGCGATCCACATTGCCGCCGGGAATGGGTCTGGGCGCATCAGCTGCGATCGCAGTAGCGATAGTTCGTGCTGTCAGCTCAGCGCGCGATCTTGGTTTGGATGACGCAACTGTCAATCGCATAGCCTTTGAATGCGAAAAGATTTCGCACGGGAACCCGTCGGGTATTGATAATTCTATGGCTACTTTTGCTGTGCCAATGATGTTCAGCAATGCACCCGATCTCAAGCTTGAGCAATTGGATTTGAACGAGGCCCCACCGCTGCTTATTGCATTTAGCAGCCAGAGTGGATCGACGTATGAGCAGGTGGCGGGCGTGCGTACGCGATACGAAACGCAGAAGATTCATTATGCTGCCGTATTCGATGCGATAGACGCATTAAGTTTGTCTGCGGCAAAGGCCCTGACTTCTGGCAATTATCAGGAACTCGGTTTGTTGATGAATCTATGTCATGGCTTGTTGAACGCTATCGAGGTGTCGACACCGGAGCTCGAAAGTATGGTCGGTATCGCACGAGCCGCGGGCGCCGCGGGCGCTAAACTGACAGGCGGTGGCGGTGGTGGATCCATTGTTGCGCTTTGTCCTGATGCGTTAGAGGACGTACAAACAGCATTCGCAAGAGCAGGGTTCGAGACCTTGCTACTGACGAAGACGGAGAAAGTTTAGATGGAAAGCGCACATAAGGTTGTGTCGTCGGAAGCCGAGGAACTCATCCTCGTTGACGAAAACGATATGGAAATGGGATTTCTTTCGAAAGCAAAGTGCCATGACGGTGCGGGACAACTGCATCGAGCATTCTCGGTTTTTCTGTTCAATGACGCAGGCGAGTTGCTCTTGCAACAGCGTAGCGATCTGAAGCGACTATGGCCCGGCTATTGGTCCAATACCTGTTGCAGTCATCCGCGCAAAGGTGAGTCGATGTCAATCGCAACGCAACGCAGATTGCTTGATGAGCTCAATATCGATACGTCGCTGGAATTTGTTTACAAATTTGCGTATCAGGCGAATTTCGACGAGACAGGATCGGAAAACGAACTTTGCCATGTCTACCTCGGGAAGGTGCAAGATAACGTAGTGCCGAACGAACACGAAATAGCTGCAGTTCGCTATGTCGCCCCGGCCGTACTGCAAAACGAGTTTGAGACGCAGCCCAACAACCTTACTCCCTGGTTCAAAATGGAGTGGCTGGCTCTGACCGAGAATCATCGCCAGGCACTATCTCGGTATTGTGATTTTTAGCGCTCTTAGTGCGACAGTTTTCTTTCCAGAAAAATTCCCGTTCCTTTGTTTCTTCCAGGAGCCGTGCAACTTTTTTTTGACTGGCAATGGTGTTGGCGCAGGAGGACTTGATTTCGATGAGGGTGTCTTCCATTT
>RCNC010002489.1_pt1 | contig 12289 bp, 13 predicted proteins | sample 2041301 | NCBI WGS metagenome assembly RCNC01 (sample SAMN09708231, study PRJNA481090) | Marine sediment metagenome, whole genome shotgun sequencing project. | biome: marine sediment; feature: ocean; material: sediment; isolation source: Sewage treatment plant 13A marine sediment (STP13A) ... | reverse complement strand
CGTTGAACTGGTTTTTAAGCAGCTAGCGCGTAGTTGTCGTCGTTGGCAACTATGGTTTTTACAGCTGTATTAACGAGGTAATCTGTCCCTCGGCATGCACTCAGAGTTTCGCGACCCACGTCGAAGCCATGTCACCCCCGTGTACATGCTTAGTCTATGGGCTTTATTTGGAATTACAAGGGGAGATATCACTTTAACTAAAGTGAATAACATATTGTAAGTAAACTAACTTTTCAGAATTCTCGCTTTTTGCCGTTGCCAATCTCTGTCTTTATCGGTTGCGCGCTTGTCATGTTGCTTCTTGCCTTTCGCCATGCCGATTTCCAGTTTTGCCCGACCTTTAGTCCAGTGCAGGTCTAGTGGCACCAACGCATAGCCTTTGCGCTCGACAGCGCCGACCAGGCGATCAAGTTCGTAACGTTGCACCAACAGTTTTCGCGAACGGCGCGGGTCCGCCTGTACGTATGAGGCGGTGGTCTTCGCAGGGGTGAAGTACGCTCCGATCAGCCATGCCTCGCCATTGCGCAGTTGTACATAGGCTTCCGTGATTTGTGCAGAGCCCTCGCGCAGGCTTTTGGCTTCCCACCCTTCAAGGACCAGACCCGCCTCAAGCTTGTCCTCGATAAAGTAGTCATGCCGCGCTTTGCGATTTACAGCGATGACGCGATCGTTGCCAGATTTAGATTTCTTCGAGCTCATATACGGTTTTTACGAATGGCCTGTGGGCGGTGATTATAACGATGCTGTTGTCTGATCTGTGCATTTGTATGAGAATCTCTCAATCGTCAGACCGGTTGAGAATAATAATGCTAGGTAATCAGGCTTCCGACTCCGAAAAACGCGCATCGCTCCACGGCCACTGGTCGTCGAGAATGGCTTTTATTCTTGCGGTTACCGGCTCCGCGGTAGGCCTCGGCAATATCTGGAAATTTCCCTATGTGACCGGCCAATATGGTGGTGGCGCCTTCGTACTTGTCTACCTCGCTTGCATAGTCATCATCGGCATGCCGGTCATGATGTCGGAAATCCTGCTTGGACGACGCGGGCGACGCAACCCGATCGCGACTATGGCATTGCTGGGCTCGGAGGAGGGCAAGTCTAGCAACTGGAGCTGGGTCGGAGGTATAGGCGTAGTTGCCGGTGTGCTGATCCTCTCTTACTACAGTGTCTATGGCGGTTATTCACTAGCCTATGTCTTGAAGAGCGCAGCGGGTGTATTTTCGGGTGCTGGTGCCGCCGACGTCATTGCGGTACGTGACGGATTCGAAGGTAGCTGGAAGGCTGTTGGCCTGTTTCATACTATATTCATGGGCCTTGCAATTTTCGTAGTGGCGCGCGGCGTCGAGCGAGGATTGGAGCAGGCTGTTCGCTTCATGGTGCCCGCATTATTAGTGCTGTTGCTCGCGCTGCTCGGCTACTCTATCAATTCGGGCTATTTCGGCGCAGGGCTTGAATTTATGTTTACGCCGGACTTTAGCAAGCTGACCTGGGACGGCGTTCTTGCGGCCATGGGTCAAGCATTCTTTACGTTGTCGATTGGCATGGGTGCGGTCATGGCGTACGGAGCCTACTTGCCAGAGGAAACGTCCATCACCGGGGCGGCGGCCGCGGTTGCGATCGCGGATACGACAATTGCCATAATTGCCGGCCTTGTAATCTTTCCGTTGGTTTTCGCGAATGGCTTGGATATCGACGCGGGACCAAGTCTCGTCTTCATCACCCTACCGCTGGCGTTTGGCCACATGACTGGCGGCATCATATTTGGAACGCTGTTTTTCATCCTACTGACTTTTGCTGCGTGGACTTCGGCGATCAGCCTTATGGAACCGGCGGTTGCCTGGATCATGGAGCACTTGAATCACAGCCGGGCACAGGCGGCCGTAATGATGGGACTGTCTATCTGGGCCCTGGGTTTGGGGACGGTGTTTTCGTTTAACCTCCTGGCCGATTTCACTTTCTTCAAGGGCACTATTTTTGACAATCTGGATTTTCTGACAATTAACGTGATGCTGCCGCTGAGCGGTCTCATGATCGCGATATTCGCAGGATGGGTGATGTGTCGCAATTCCTCGGCCGACGAACTCGGGGGTGCCGGGACGTCCTATAAAGTCTGGCGAATATTGGTGCGGTTTGTAGCACCTATAGGAATATTGTTCGTGTTCCTGAAATCATCGGGATTGCTCGAATTCCTCGTGAATGCTGTGCACCGAATAAGCGGAGCGGGCTAAAAGATTGCGGCGATTTCGTGGTGCGTAAAGTCAATCGAAGTGCGCTGGTGCGCCATTCAGCTTCTGAGATGTTCTCGCTGGTAGACGATGTCCAGTCATATCCGCAGTTCTTGCCGTGGTGCACTAGTGCAACGATGCATTCGCGGCTGGAGAACGTTCTGGAGGCGACGCTGGAGTTGCGGCGAGGGGATCTGAGCAAGACCTTTCGAACGCGCAATACCTCGTCGGGCCAGGAATTTATCGATATGCAGCTTGTTGACGGACCCTTTAATCGTCTTGAAGGGCGCTGGACCTTCACTCAACTAGGGGAGTCCGGAAGCAAAGTGGCTCTTGATCTGGAGTTCGAATTTTCGAGTAGCGTGGTCGATCTGTTGTTTGGTCCGTTTTTCGAGGATATATGTAATTCGTTGGTCGATGCATTTACGCAGCGCGCGGACGTTGTATTTGGGAAAGCTGACACGTGAGCTCGAGAATCACTGTAGAAGTTGCTTTCGCAACGCCGGAATCTCAGTCATTAATTGAATTAGAGCTACCGGTCGGTGCAACCGTGGCGGACGCAATCGCCGCGTCCGGACTAACTGACGCGTTTCCGCAGCACGCACTGAACGCGTTGCCGGTCGGCATTTGGGGGCGTGTAACGGAAGTAGGAAAAACGTTGCAGGGCGGTGACAGAGTCGAGATTTATCGCGAGTTGCTAATAGACCCGATGGAGTCGCGGCGCCTTAAAGCGTCGGATCCAGATCCTGTTCCTTTCGAATCTCGCTGACGAGGTCGTCTGCAAAGATGATCGATACCCAGCGCTTGAAAGTGGCGTCTTTGCGGCCGACCTTCAGGAAATAAATGTAGTCCCAGCGATCCTTGTGAAACGGATCATCAATCATCGGTGTGCCTAACAGGAATCGAACCTGGTTGCGGGTCATGCCCAATTCAACTTGATCGAGATCTTCCTGCTCAACGAGGTTGCCCTGCGCGATAGCCTGACGATAGACGCAGCCGCTGCTTGCTAGCAGCGCGACGAGAGCGATTGCGATGATAAGATATCTGGTCATAATAGGCGCGCATCATACCTGCTTGCCTTGCAGCACAACAGCCATAATCTTTAGACCCGATTCGGGCAGGAATTTCATATATGGAACAACGTCAGGAACTACGCAAAGCCGGCCTCAAAATAACCCTGCCACGGTTGAAGATATTGGAGATTTTTGAGCAGGCGAACCATCGACATCTAAGCGCTGAGGACATCTACAAGGAGTTGTTGCAGTCCGATGAGGATATCGGCCTGGCTACTGTATACCGGGTTTTGACCCAATTTGAGGCTGCTGGTCTGGTGACGAGGCACAATTTTGAGGGTGGCCGCTCGGTATTTGAGCTAGATGACGGTGAACATCACGATCATATGGTATGCGTGGAATCCGGAGAGGTGGTCGAGTTTTTTAGTGAAGAAATCGAGGTCCTGCAGCACAAGATGGCTGAAGCGCACGGTTTTGAGCTTCTTGATCACAGCCTGGTTCTATATGTCAGGCGCAAGAATTCGGACCCGGATAGCGCTTAGTTTAAGCGAGCTTGCGCCGTGATCCGGAGAGCATCTCGGCCGCGTGATCGATCGTCTTTTGCGTGATCTCGACACCGCCCAGCATCCGCGCGACTTCTTCGACGCGTTCATCCTCTGACAATCCGCACACGCCGGTTCGCGTCGCTTTGCCATCAGTAACCTTACTGATTCTGAAATGTGCGTCGGCAAGACTGGCAACATGCGGTAGGTGAGTTACACACAGCACCTGCCGACGCTCCCCTAATTCCTGCAGGCGCCGGCCAACCATTTCGGCTACACCGCCACCGACACCGCTGTCGACTTCGTCGAATACCATGCTGGGGATCGAGCTGCCATCGCTGGCAATGACCTGAATGGCCAGCCCCATTCGAGAAAGCTCGCCGCCCGATGCGACCTTGGCGAGCGACTGCGGCGCTTGACCAGGGTTGGCGCTAATCCTGAATTCAATATTGTCGATGCCCCACGGCCTTGCGTCCGCTTCGTCCAGTTTGCTGATCTGGACTGCAAACTTGCCGCCTGGCATACCAAGACCCTGCATGGCTTCGCTGACTGCGACAGAAAATCGCTTTGCCGCCTTGCTTCGATCTGCAGACAGGGATTCGGCCAGGTTCTGGAAATTGCTGCGCGCGGCAGCGACGGCCTCCTGCAATTGTTGACCGCGCTCTTCTGCATGTTGAATCGCATCCAATTCGGCAGCGAGTCGGGAGTGCAGGGCGGGAATTGCTTCGGCGTCAGAGCGGTGTTTACGGGCAATTGACTGAATGGCATCGAGTCGCTCTTCGACCCAATCGCGTCGTGCCGGATCCATATTCAAAGTCTCACCGTAGCGCTGCAAAGTATCCGCTGCTTCGAGTAGCTGAATTGAAGCGCCGTCCAGGAGGTGATGTACAGGGGCCAGTCCACGATCAAACTCAATCAGGGGTTCGATCAACCTGAGAGCGTCCGCAACCAGAGTATTCGCGTTACCAGCATCGTCGTCGGTAAGGCTGCCCAGCGCGTTGCTGATGCCGTCTGCGAGCCGACTGCTGTGCAATAACTTTTGTCGTTCGGCCTGCAAATCTCCAACTTCATCCTGCCCCAGCGCCAAGGCGTCCAGCTCGGCCAGCTGAAACTGCAACAGCTCCAGTCGCGATTCGCGATTCGCATCAGCCGCCAGTAGTTCCTGCAGGCGATCCGCCAGAACTCGCCACTGTTCAAAAGCGGTTTCGGTCGCTTCCCTCTGCTTCAGTAAGTCGCCGAAGTGATCCAGGAGATCGCGTTGAATGGGCCGACGACCAAGCGACTGATGGAAGTGCTGGCCATGAATGTCGAGCAGTTGTTCGCCCAGCTCTTTAAGTTGTTGAATGGTGGCTGCATTGCCGTTAATAAACGCCCGCGAGCGACCGTCCGCATTGATCACCCGCCGCAACAGGCATTGCTCATCCTGGTCCAGGGCTTGTTCAGTAAGAAATGCCTGCACCGCAGGCAATGACTGGATGTCGAATTCGGCACTGAACTCAGCGCGCTTTGCGCCGTCTCTAACGAGTTGGCTACTGCCACGCTCACCCAACACGAGGCCAAGCGCGTCTACCAAAATTGACTTACCGGCGCCTGTTTCTCCGGTCAGCACAGTCATTCCTGGTCCAAACTCGACTTCGACCCGATCGATAATTGCGAAATCCCGAACTTGCAGACTCAACAGCATGTCTAGTCTGATCCTTCGTTGCGGATCCGATTGTCTCGTCCCCAAAACAGCTTGGACCTTAGAATGCCGTAGAAATCGTAGTCAGGCGGGTGAATCAGCTGTATGCGATATTCCGTTTGCTCGATAGTGAGCACGTCATCGGGTCCGATGGTACCAATGGAGTTGCCATCGATGACGACTTCCGCCTTGGTATCCTGACGCTGCAACACGCGAACTGTAATTGTCTGATTGGCAGGAATTACGATAGGTCGTACGGTCAAGGTATGTGGGCAAATCGGCACCACCACAACAACGTCGAGTCGTGGGTCGATGAGTGGCCCGCCACAGCTCAGCGCATAGGCAGTTGAGCCGGTCGGCGTCGCGACGATCAAGCCATCGCCGGACTGGGTATTCAGGTGCGTGCCATCAACGCTGGTAATCATGTCGACCATGCGGCCGGTTTCATAACGTTGCAGCACCACGTCGTTTAGCGCATTGGCGGTGATGGTCTCGCCGTCAGAGCGTTGCAGGCGAGCCGTCAGCAAGACGCGCGAGTCGAGGCTGAAATCGCCGCCGATAATACTGTCAACACTATCGATCATCTTGTCCGGTGAGACGTCAGCGAGAAATCCGAGTCGGCCGCGGTTAATGCCGAGCAGGGGTACGCCAGACGCCCCCAGCAAGTGGCCCGCGTATAGCATAGTGCCGTCACCTCCGATCGCGATCATCAAGTCGCTGTTGGCCGCAAGATCAGCCTCAGCAGCGCGCTCCACCGTCAAATCCAGATCCAGATCGTTGCTCGCCAGAACAACTATCCCAGCTTTTGTTAAATGCTCGACCAGCACTCGCATCAGGTCCGCAACATTCGGATCTGCATAGCGGCCTAGTATCGCGACTCGTTCAATCTTTGTGCTCATTCGTATGTCAGCAAAACCTGGAATTTGTTGATTTTTGGTAATCCTTGACCGACCGCCAAGGCGTTGTTAGCGTGTTGGAAGATACCCTAACACAGCGAGTTCCTAGCGAGTTTTTTTGGACTATTCGAGTATGTCAGCCGACGCTATAACCTCTCCGCCCAATGAGCGTGCTCAGCAGCTGCTGCGCGTCCTGATCCAGCGTTATATTAAAGACGGGCAACCCGTCGGATCTCGTACGCTTTCCAAAGACGCCGGACTTGCGCTTAGCCCTGCCACCATTCGCAATGTCATGTCGGATCTGGAAGAACTGGGACTGGTGTCGGCGCCGCACACTTCTGCCGGGCGTATTCCGACGCCGCAAGGGTACCGTCTGTTCGTTGATTCATTGGTTCGGTATCGACAGCCTAAAGAGGGCGACATTGATCTGTTGCGAACTCAGATTCAACGCGGCACGGATAATCCAGGCTCTCTGATTTCATCCTTATCCAGCACGCTGTCCGAATTCACCAGCCTCGCCGGCGTAGTCACAGTGACCAGAGGGCAGCACGCGGCACTACGGCAGATCGAATTTCTACCATTGGCAGAAAATCGAATTCTCGCCATTCTGGTGATCAACGATCGTGAAGTACAGAACCGTATTTTGCAGGTTGATCGTGAATACACCGAGTCTGAGCTGCAGCAAGCGGCGAATTTCATGAATCAGCATTACGCCGGCATCGAGATGATTCAGGTTCGAAAGCGTATCCTCACGGACCTGGACGACGCTCGATTGAGCATGAACCAGGCGATGCACGACATCATCGAGGTCGCTCAATCTACGATGGATGGCAGTAGTGATGCTGACGGCGAATTCGTGCTGGCGGGTGAAACCAATCTGATGGATTTTGCGGAGCTGTCCGATGTGGATACATTGCGGCGCCTGTTCGAGACTTTTTCGCGCAAGCGCTCGATGCTGGATTTACTGGACCGCAGTATCAATGCTGATGGGGTGCAGGTGTTTATTGGCGCAGAATCCGGCTACGGCATCCTTGATGATTGCAGCGTCGTGACCGCGCCGTACCAGTTGGACGACGAAACTGTCGGAGTATTGGGGGTAATTGGTCCGACGCGTATGGCGTACGACAGAGTTGTGCCGATAGTGGATATCACCGCACGCCTGCTGAAATCAGCGCTTAGCTAACAGCGAGTTGGCGCAAGAATCTGGCCATATTATTGGCTCAGGGTCTTGATATTTATTGCTGTGGCCCCAAACTCCCATCCTCCTGAAACAAGCCTTTCGAATAACGCGGAGTTAGTAGAGATGAATGGCCAGTCTGATCGTCCCGAGGACGACACCGAACAATCGGATAACCCTGAAACCGTCGCAGACCTGCAAGAAGATGCTGCGCAGGTAGAAGAGAGCGAAGTAACTTTAGATGAGTTGCAGGCGCGCGCGGACGAAAATTGGAACCGCTATGTGCGTGCGGCGGCAGAAACCGAGAATGTTCGCAAACGAGCCACGCGAGACGTGGAACATGCTCGTAAGTACGCATTAGAGGCATTTGCCAAGGAGATGCTCACTGTTCGCGATAGTTTCGAAATGGGAATTGATGCCGCCCAGACTGCGGATGCCGCAAGTCTGGTTGAGGGCAGTGCAGCGACCTTGAAGCTCCTCATCGCGACACTCGAACGCTTTGGTATCAGCGAAGTTGACCCGCTCGGCGAACCGTTCGATCCCGAACTGCATGAGGCTATCAGCATGCAGCCATCAGCGGATGCAGAGCCGGGGTCTGTGCTGGTAGTTGCACAGAAAGGCTACGCCCTGAATGGTCGTCTATTGCGCCCCGCAATGGTGGTGGTCGCCGCCGAGATGCCGCAAGAGTAGGAATCTGCCTGATCGGTGTATGAATTAGTTGCCCCGGTCCGCTTGAAACCTATGCTAGCGGCCCCACTTATCAACCAGTTTAGTAATATTGACCAAGAATTCGGAGTAGAGACATGGGAAAAATAATCGGTATTGATCTGGGCACCACCAACTCCTGCGTAGCAGTGATGGAAGGTGATTCGCCGAAGGTTATTGAAAATAGTGAGGGTGATCGTACGACGCCTTCAATCGTCGCGTTTAGCAAGGATGATCAGGTTCTGGTAGGCCAGTCGGCCAAGCGCCAGGGCGTCACCAATCCGACCAATACGTTGTCTGCAGTGAAACGACTGATCGGCCGCCGTTTTGAAGATGACGTGGTGCAGCGCGACATGAAGATGGTGCCGTACAAGATTGTGAAAGCTGACAACGGCGACGCATGGGTGGAAGTCAACGGTAAGTCGATGGCGCCACCTGAGATATCAGCGCGCGTATTAATGAAGATGAAGAAGACCGCAGAGGATTACCTCGGCGAAGAAGTTACGGGCGCCGTCGTTACGGTACCGGCTTACTTCAATGATTCTCAACGCCAGGCTACCAAGGATGCAGGCAAGATCGCAGGCCTTGAAGTGAAGCGCATCATCAACGAGCCTACCGCGGCCGCTTTGGCCTACGGTATGGACAAGAAGCGCGGCGATAAGAAAATCGCGGTCTTCGATTTGGGTGGTGGCACATTCGACGTGTCGATTATTGAAATCGCTGAAGTTGACGGCGAGCATCAGTTCGAAGTTTTGGCAACCAATGGCGATACGTTCCTGGGTGGCGAAGACTTTGACATGCGCGTCATCGAGTATCTGGCAGCAGAGTTTCAACGTGAGAGTGGTGTCGACATTACTGCTGATCCGCTTGCGATGCAGCGCCTCAAGGAAGCTGGAGAGAAGGCCAAGATCGAGCTTTCAACGCAGCAGCAGACCGAAGTTAATCTGCCGTACATCACCGCCGATGCCAGTGGGCCGAAGCACCTTATTATCAAGTTGACTCGCGCCAAGTTGGAGTCGCTGGTTGAAACATTGGTCGATCGCACGATCGCGCCTTGCAAGGTCGCGCTGAAGGATGCAGGTTTAAAGGTCAATGAGATTGACGATGTCATTCTCGTCGGCGGCCAGACACGTATGCCCAAGGTTCAGGAAGAGGTACAAAACTTCTTTGGCAAGGAGCCACGTAAGGATGTGAATCCAGATGAGGCAGTTGCACTGGGTGCCGCTATCCAGGGTGGCGTACTTGCAGGTGACGTTAAGGATGTATTGCTGCTCGACGTTACGCCGCTGTCATTGGGTATTGAGACGCAAGGCTCCGTGATGACGAAGTTGATCGACAAGAACACAACTATTCCGGCAAATGCGGAGCAGGTGTTTTCGACGGCCGATGACAATCAGACGGCAGTTACGATTCACGTGTTGCAGGGCGAGCGCGAACGTTCGGCTGACAACAAATCACTGGGTCGCTTTGACCTGGCGGATATCCCGCCTGCAGCACGCGGCATGCCGCAGATTGAAGTTGTCTTCGATATCGATGCAAACGGAATCCTGAATGTGTCGGCCAAAGATAAGGCGACAGGCAAGAGTCAGACGATCGTGATCAAGGCGTCTAGCGGTCTGTCGGATGACGAGGTCGAAGCGATGGTCTCTGATGCAGAGAGTCATGCGGAAGAAGATCGAAAATTCCGCGAGCTGGTCGATGTGCGCAATCAGGCTGATGGTTTGATCCATGCTTCGGAAAAGACTTTGACCGACCTGGGTGAGAAAGCCAGCAGTGAGGAACGTCTGCAGATCGAAAATGCAGTAGCGGATCTCAAGTCTGCGCTGGACGGCGATGACAAAGAGCAAATCGAAGCCAAGACTGCCGCATTGGCAGAGGCTTCGGGTGGACTGGCACAGAGACTCTACGAGCAGCAGGCGGCAGAAGCCGGTGCAGAATCGTCAGATGACGCCCCGGTCGATGATAATGTTGTCGACGCGGAATTCGAAGAAGTTGACGAAGCAGACAAAGCTGACGACGACAAATCGAAGTCGAGTTAATCCAGTAGATTAAGGCGCTGCTTGCGGCGCCTCTTAATGAAGAGCCATGTCCAAACGCGACTATTACGAAGTACTTGTGGTTTCAAAATCAGCGACCGGCGATGAGATAAAAAAATCTTATCGCCGTCTTGCTATGAAGCACCATCCCGATCGCAATGCAGGCGACGAATCCGCTGAAGCGAAATTCAAAGAAGCGAAAGAAGCTTACGAAGTTCTGAGCGACAGCGAGAAGCGTGCGACTTATGACCAGTTTGGTCATGAAGGCCTCAGCAGGGGGCAGGGCGGTCAGGGTGGCTTCGGTGCAGAAGGATACGGCGACATCTTCGGCGATATTTTCGGCGATGCTTTTGGCGATATTCTCGGCGGCGGTCGCCGCCGCGGCCGTCAGGTTTTTCGCGGTGCCGACCTCGGTTACGAACTGCGCCTCGATTTGGAAGACGCGGTAAGTGGCGATTCGGTCACTATCGATGTGCCGACCCAGGTTGCTTGCGAACCCTGCAGTGGTAGTGGCGCCAAAGAAGGTTCAGAGCCTGTTACCTGTACAACCTGTAATGGCGCGGGTCAGGTACGAATGCAACGCGGCCATTTCTCTGTGCAACAAGCCTGCCCGGCTTGTAAGGGTGTCGGCACGGTCATTTCAGATCCATGTCCGGATTGCCATGGTCGCGGCAGAGTACGAAAGACCAAGACGTTATCCGTAAAAGTCCCTGCAGGGGTTGATGACGGTGATCGAATTCGTCTGTCAGGTGAGGGTGAGGCTGGTCGCAACGGCGGCCCTGCCGGCGATCTTTATGTAGAGATTCGCACCAACCCACATAAGATTTTCACCCGTGATGGGCCTGATTTGGCATGTGAAGTGCCCGTGAGTATTGCGATCGCTACTTTGGGCGGCGACGTCGAACTGCCGACGCTCAACGGCAACGTATCGCTGAAAGTGCCTGCTGGTACTCAGTCAGGCAAAATTTTCCGCTTGCGAGGAAAAGGTGTTATTACTGTGCGCGATCCGCGTCAGGGCGATATGTTCGCCAAGGTAGCGGTAGAAACGCCGGTTCATCTCACCGCAGAACAGAAAGAGTTACTCGAAAAACTGGATGACTCAATTCGTGCAGGCGGAGAAAAACACAGCCCGCGAGCGGGTGGATGGCTTGACACGGTGAAACGATTCTTCGACCGCATCAGTTAGCAGGAGCATTTAGATCGCAGTCATACGCATAGGTATCGCTGGCGCGGGCCGCATGGGCAAGGCGATCCAGCAGGCGGTAGATCTGGCTGATGATCTGCAGGTTTCCGGGGTGTGGACACGCGCAAGCTCGCTCGACGAAATTCTGGCCGCATCGGATGTGTTAATCGATTTTAGTCTGCCGGCAGCCAATGCCGAGGTTCTGGCAGGAGTGAGTAAGCACCAAACACCCTTGGTCTGCGGTGTCAGCGGACTGGATGCAGATCAAATCAGTGCAATGCAGGCAGTAGCAGCCGCGGTGCCGGTGGTCTTCGATCGTAATATGAGTCAAGGCGTCACCGTACTAGAGAGTATTGTGCAACGGGCGGCCAGCTCGCTAGGCCCGGAATTCGCGGTCGAGATTCACGAAACGCATCATATCCACAAACTCGACTCGCCCTCAGGAACAGCGCTGAAACTCGCCGAATCCGTCGCCGCAGGCAAAGGCGTAGCCCCGGCTGATGCTGAAATCGGGTTCGAGGTCGAGCGTCGTGGCGAAATAGCGGGTGACCACAGCGTCATTTTTTCCAGCCCGACCGAGACTTTGACCTTCAAACATAGCGTTACGACCCGGCAAGTGTTTGCGGACGGGGCTTTGCGCGCCGCACGCTGGGCCGTCGCCCAGAATCCGGGCTGCTACCAAATGCGTGACGTACTGTTCGCCGACAAATGAAAACATTAAAAAAAGTCGTGTTGTAGTCTGGCGCGATCTGCTGCGCTTCAGTAAACTACGCCGGATCGCTGGGCGGTCAGCGAAAAACCAGCGGGAGGCCATGTCCTTCCGCTTTTTTG
>RCNC010002488.1_pt1 | contig 12291 bp, 8 predicted proteins | sample 2041301 | NCBI WGS metagenome assembly RCNC01 (sample SAMN09708231, study PRJNA481090) | Marine sediment metagenome, whole genome shotgun sequencing project. | biome: marine sediment; feature: ocean; material: sediment; isolation source: Sewage treatment plant 13A marine sediment (STP13A) ... | reverse complement strand
TTCGGAAACCTCATCGAAATCTACTCTCACAGCTACGAATTGACGTACTCCGCAGGGGCATATCAGGAATAGCCCGATTGGGGGCCAGCAGGTGGGCAAGATCCGCCGGTGCTGATGAATGAGGAGATGGGTGCCGATGGGTGGCACCTCTGCTAGCGACAACCATCACGAAGCAACAATGGTGCATTCTGAACGTGGCACCAATCGATGGTATCGAGCAGTAGCGTGGCTCGCCAAAGCGGAGTCCAGAACGCTGCTCTATTGAGCGCTGCTCCATGCAGACGGATCTCCCGACTCGAACCCGTCTGAGAATATCGAAACCGGGTCATACATAGGGCCAATGTAGCTCGATGCGATCACCAGGTTGTCGACGTAGAGGTGCTGGTTGTAGGGGGACGGTGCGGTGCCACCGTGGTAGACGTTCATCCACACCTCCTCGACCTTGAGCGAGTCGACATCGCGGAATCTCAGGTCGGTCTTTTCGAAGGCCAGCCGCCCATCGACCCAGGCGCGCAAGACACCGTCGTTGACGGTCGGCGTGTTCATCTTGATGTACTGCTCGACGCAGTACCAGCGGTTGTCGGTGAGCAGGCCACGATAGCCCTCCTGCCACAACCAGACATCTCCATAGTTTCCGCTCATGTCGGCGTGGTAGACGTAGTTCCCGAGCGGGGTCGTGCCGGCAACCGGGTTGCCATCCGGTACCGACTCGTAGAAAGTCCCACGAGCCGACCATCCATTGGTCCCGTCGACCGGTCTTCCACCCCAACCCGCCACACCATAGGTGCCTGCAAACCCGGGCATCTTGCCACCGTCGACAGTCTGCTCCCAGTCGTCGGCAAAGCGAAGATAGTAGCGAAAGTACGCCTCCTCCGGCTCGGCGCCGGCCTCGTCGAGAAAGTGCCAGCCGATGTTCATCGCCGTGTTGGTCCCCTCGAGCAGCGTCGATCGCAGAGCATTGCCCAGAAACGGCGTGAACAACAAACCGGGATCCTCGCTGACGACTTCGAGATTTCCACCGACGTGGGTCCAGCCATCGACCCAGGCGGCTGACTCGAACGGGTCGAAGAAGTACACATCCGGATGGCTTTCGATCCCCTGGTCATAGGGGAATCCGTTGGCAACACCGACGATGGGATCAGACGGCGGCAGATCGTGGCCCTGGTCGCAGAGAAAGACTCCGATATCCATGCTGGCGCTGCCAAACTGCTGATAGGTAAAGAGTCGTAGCGTGGCTGCGATGATGGTGGTGTCGCCGATGAAACCGCCAAGATCGAAGCGCAAGAGCGCGTGGTTTGGCCCGCTCGAAACGCGCATCCGGTCTTCGTCTCCGAGGCTTGTATAGGTCGAGGTGTCGAGGTAGGTATCCGCCACGGGCGCAAGATAGGTGGTTCCCTGCGCAGTGGTCACCACCAGCTCCGGGTGTTGACCGCTGTCTACGTGCTCCCGGCTGCGAAAATCGAAGGTCCCGCCGCCGGCAACCGGTCGCACGAAGAACCCTGTCTGGCGCAGGCTGCCATCGATCCAGCCCTGAACCATCGCCGTCACGTCCCACTCGACGAATCGGGCACTATCGTTGTCGATGACGGTCGTAGCGGCAAAAGGAGTGCCACCCTGAGCCGCACCGCTCGAGTCTCGCCAGTCGCCCATATAGGTACGCCACGGTAGGAGTGCTGCCCGGTTGTAGTAATCCCGGCTCGCACCATTCTCGAAGCCTGACGTTCCCTCGGCCCAGTCGTTCTGGGCGGCGGGAACGACCGCTGCAGACAAAACGACAAGCACGAGCGACCACAGCATCACGACCGAGGTTCGGTGCATGGCATCCCCCCGAGCAGCCTCCTGGAATGAACTATCGTCGCGATCGAAACCAGGGCCCTCAAACCACTATCGACAATCAAAGCATCAGTCGAGGTGATCAATATCACCTTGGGACGAACCCATTGGGATAGGCGGGCGCGAATGCGGACCGATGAGGCAGCGTGTCAGCGGTCGCTTGCCGTGCTCCGCCGGAGGGATTCGAGGCGAGAGGCAGCGTGCTCGAGATCCGGAATCCCGCTTTCGGCGTCTGCAAAACGATCGACAAGTGTGGCATATGCCTCGATCGCTCCCTGCCGATCGTGCTCCGCTTCGAGGAGCTGTCCGAGGTGGAAGGGCGCCCACATCCACGCCAGCTGCGCTTCATAGCCGAACCACTCCCGGCTCATGATCTCGCGATAAATCTCCACGGCCCCTTCGAGGTCACCGAACCCCGCCCGTGCAAAGGCGAGCGGAGCCAGCATCTGAGGCTCACGCTGGATGTCCGACGCCAGTTCGAAGTTGTCTGCCGCCGCCTCGAGCTCACCTCTGGCGAGAGCCATCTCCCCCTGGACGAGATGCCACCCGGCAAGGTCGTGGGAATTGCCCTCGTTGAGCCCGGCAGAAACGCGCTCCGCGACCTCCGCCAAACTGGAGGTCTGTTCATCGACCGCCAACCACCAGCCTGCAAGACCTGAAAAGTACGGCACGATGGGCCTTTCGATCAAAGTTTTTTCGATCGCCTCGATTTCGCGCCTGAACTCGGAGCGCCGATCAAGCATCGCGAACGTCCACGCGAGAAAGGTCCGGACCCTGAGCTCAGCCGTGTATTCCCCCAGTTCCAGGTAAAGGCTGACTGCCTGCTGAAAGTGCGGCACTGCTTGGCTCAAATGACCGCCGCGAAGGGCCAGGAATGCGACGCCGCGATGACCCATAGCGCGCTCGCTGGCATCTTCTGAGTCCACCAGCCCATCAAAGACCGTCCGAGCGTCGGAGGGCCGACCCGCGAGGACCAGCACGGTGCCGAACTCGCGCAACGTTCGGCGGTTCCGTCTTTCCGGCTGGATCTCGAACGCCCGTTCATAATTCCGTACCGCCTCCGCATACCTCCCGGAAATCGCCATACAGGTCGCCAGATTGATGTAGGAACCGGCGGACTCCGGGTTGAGTTCGAGAACCCGCTGGAACGCCTGCTCCACCTTTTCGCACTGGCCGGTCACGAGATATTGGTAGCCGAGCCTGAACCACGCAGCATCGGCGTCCGGGTACTCGGTGACAAAATGCTCGTAACGCTCGATAGCGACGTCGGTGTTGCCTCGCCAACCATCGACTTCGGCCTCGAGCCACAGACGTTCGCGGTGAGTGAGGCGGCCTGCTACGGAAAGAGCCTTGGAGAAATGAACCTCCCCCTGTGCCCGATCGTGGATGCGGTAGTAATGCGCTCCGAGAACCGCGTGCGCCGCGGCAAAATCTGGATCGAGTTCAGTCGCCTGTTCGAGCGCCGAAATGGCCGCCGGATAGTCGGTTCGGCGGAGCACCGTCGTCGCGTCTGCATAGAGCTTGAGAGCTTCGAGAGACGAGGTCGTCGCATGTGGCAGTTGGACCCTTCGTTGGGAGATCATCTCCGATGATTCGCCCAATCTCTTGCGGATCTGCTCCATCAGCTCGTCAAGGGCGTCGATGACTTGATCCCGATCTCCGGCGCGGGCAGACTCGACAGCCAGGTCGGTCAGACTGCCAGGATCCACCAGCCGCGCTGCCAGCTCGTAGGTGTTTCCGATCTGACTGACACTACCGACCAGCAACACCCGAACACCCTCACGAGCCGCGACTTCAGCGGCGATCTCCTCGGTTACGGCTATCCCGGGGTCCTTCCCCATTCGTTTCAGCGAGTCTGAGATGCGCGCCCCGGGAAGAACATTGACGAACCGAGATTGGCGAATGCCGGTGGTCAGGGCCGTCCGCAGCGAGCGATCGAAGACTTCGTCGCCGCTGACGTTCTCGAACTCGGTCACCAGGATCCAGTCGCGCTCGACAAATGGAACCGCCTCCCGCTGCATAGCGAACCAAAGGAACAGCACCGTAAGAGTCGTGACGAGCACCAGCGACACTGTACGGACTGGGCCGCGACCCGCAAAAAGCGTCTCGCGAGACTTCTCTCCGACCTCCCGTCCTTCGACGGCGGAGGCCTCGCGCGTCACAAGGCGTACCGGCGTGAGCCACCGGTACCCTCGTCTCGGGACCGTCTCGATGAATTGCGGAGCGGAAGCCGAGTCGTCGAGGGCACGACGAAGCTTGAGCACCGCCGTATTGAGACTGTCGTCGAACTGACCATAGGTCTCATCTGGCCACAGGCGCTGTTGCAGATCAGTACGGGTGACGAGTTGGCCGGGTTGTTCGAGCAGCGCCACCAGCAATTGGAATGGCTTCTCCTGGAGCTGAATCGCCTCGCCGGCTCGGCGCAGCTGCACCGCATCGATATCGACTTCACAATCTTCGAAAAAGCAGATCGTCAAAGGCTTATTTCCCGCCTCCGACGAGGAGCATCCAAGGCGCACGGTCTCAATTCCACTCTAACAGAGGTGATGTCTCGATTCAGATCGTGATCAGAACCAGTTCATTGACCTTTTGCCGTCCGGACGCACCTTATGAGTCAGGGACCGGGATCTGGAACAAGGAGTCGGCAATGGAAGACAATTCAAAAGCACCGAGGTGTCGTGCTCATCCAGGTTTTCGGACCACCGTCAGGATGGTTGTTCTCGCGTTTTGCGCCCTGGCCCCCACCGTCGACCAAGCCACGGAGGCGACTGAGGTGCCATTTGCCTCCTTCCAGGGCGTCGACAATCGATCTGCAACAAGCGTTGCCGCTATCGATCTCGATCGTGACGGAGACCTCGATCTGGTTGCGGCAGTTCCTTTCGCAACGGACCAAGTGTTCTGGCTCGAGAACACCAGTGGCAACGCCAGCTCATGGACCGCTCGAACCCTGGATTCATCCCTTGATGGGCCGATGGCGATCGCCGCCGCAGACCTCGACGGCGACGGTGACTACGATCTCGCCGTCGCCGCCGGCGAGGACGACACCATCGCCTGGTACGAGAATGACGGACTGACCTTCACCCGCCACGATCTCACCACCACGGCGAACGGTGCGCAGAGCCTGAAAATCGGGGATCTCGATGCTGACGGCGATCTCGATCTGGTGTACTGCGCCCCGGACAGTGATGAGCTTGCCTGGCTCGAAAACGACGGGGCCTACAATCCGACCTTCACCAAAAGAATTATCTTGTGGCGCTACCCGCCCCCAACCCCACTGATCGCCGACAATCCAATCGACGTGGAGTTGGTCGATCTCAACGGCGACAGCGATCTCGACATCCTGTGGGCGTCGGCACTCGATGACCGGGTCGGGTGGCTGCTCAACAATGGCGCCGACGATCCAGTCTTTTCGTTTCAGCTCATCTCCGACACCCACGCAGACCTGCCGCGCGATGTGGGCTGCGCGGATGTGGACGGCGACGGTGACCCGGACGTGTTGACAGCGTCGGCGGACGGAGAGATCTGGTTCTTCCGCAACACGGGCAGCGGATTCTCCTGGCAACCGATAGCTCTGGCGGCCGCGGTCGGAGACGTTTTCGAGATCTCTCCCCGCGACCTCGACGGAGATGGTGACCTCGATGTCGTGGCGTATTCACCCGGCGCTTCGACCCTGGTCTGGTTCGAGAATGCCGCCGGCAATGGGACAGCGTGGATGCGTCGGAACCTTTCACAGGCCGCCGGGGGTGCGCTGGTTGCGATCACAGCGGATCTCGACCGCGACGGCGATTTCGATATCGTCTCTGCTGGTGCGTCGCCAGGAAACTCCCTGGCCTGGTACGAGAACACCACCATCCATCGGAGCGTGAGATTTGGTGCAGAACACATCATCAGCATCGTCCCCAACGGGCCCAACGCTATCGAGGCCGGCGACATTGATGGTGACGGCGACATCGACCTCGCGGTGTCGTCGTTCTGGGACAAGACGGTGCGTTGGTACGAGAACGCCCCCGGGGGCCTCGCCATTCCAGGTGCCTTCGATGAACATACCGCGCATCAGTCAACCCTCAGTCGCTATCCCGAAGCCGTGACGCTCGCGGACATGAATGAAGACGGAGATCTGGATGTCGTTGTCGCCTTCGACGACTGGGTCTCTCATTGGGAAGACCTGGTCTCCTGGTTCGAAAACGATGGTTCGACGATTCCAGGGTTCACAGTCCGAGTCGTGTCTTGGATCGCGGACGGGCCGGTGTCGGTTGCCATCGCTGACATCAACGACGATGGCAATCTCGATGTCGTTTCGAGTTCGTTGTTCAACGATACCGTTTACTGGTACGAGAGCAGCGGGGGACTCTCGCCAACCTTCGTAACCCACACGATCCTCGACTACGGTGACGACCCGATGTCAGTGTGGCCGGCCGACCTCGCCAACAACGGCATCATCGACGTCGCAGTCGGATATCGTGGCGACGACACGATAACCTGGTTCTGGAATGACGGTGCTGATCCAACGCCGGACTTTTCCTCGATTGAGATCTCTTACGCGGCCGACGGACCGCGCGGGGTGACGGCCGCCGACATCGACCGCGACGGTCTGCTCGATCTGGTGTGCGCCTCGGAGGACGGCGGCACCGTGAGCTGGTTGCGCAACGATGGGATCTCGATGTGGGTCTCGCACACGATCCGCGCATCCGCCGACGGAGCATCCTGGGTGCGCACGGTGGATCTTGATCGGGATGGTGATGTCGATGTGCTCGGAGCCATTACCGGTGATGATTCGGCGGTGTGGTACGAAAACTTCGGTGGGTCGATTCCTGTCTGGAGGGCGACCGTCTTGCCATCTCTTCTGGAGGCACCACGCGCGCTGGTCCCTGCAGACATCGACCGCGACGGCGACCTCGATGTCGCCGTTGCGTGGTACGACAGCGATACGATCGCCTGGTACGAGAACCGCGGCGGCCAGTACACTTTCGCCCATTCCGGAACGGCCCCCGCCCAACTCCAGGAGGGAGCGGAAGACGACCTGCTCCGCATCACACTGGATCACAACGGGCGTAACGGCGACACGGCGATCGAGTGGGCAGTGCTCGCCTTTCGATTCGAAAGCGACTATGGCGTGCCGTTCACCAGCCCGGAGCTCGATTCGATCATCGACTACGTTCGAATATACGAGGACACGAACGGCTCTGGCATTTTCGAACCCGCATCGGACGTCTGGAAACTGTCGGCAGCATCACCGACTCTGACTGATGGTGTATGGACGGTGTCGCTGGTCGATGGTGCCGATCACTGGAGTGTCGGAGCCGAAGCCGAGAAGAGCTTTTTTGTCGTCGTAAAACTCGCGGACAACGCCGCAGCACAGGGTATCCAAAAGCTCCGCGTGATCCACCTCAACGATCCCTCAGGCGGCACACCCACGAGCCGCGTCGAAGATAGGCTTCACGATATCGAGCTTGAAATCACACGATGGACAGGCTGGATTGGGAACTTCAGATCGGGATTCGCTTCGATCGTGCCGGGCGGGCTCTTTTCCGACGGCTTCGAATCTGGCGACGTCAGCCGGTGGTCATCCTCGACAGGACTGATTCCGTAGGTTGAGTCGATCCAGCCCTCGGCCACCTACCGACGGGTTTCCGCTGGAATACTCACCAAAGGAGGAAAAAGTGGACACACGGGTGCCACGTTCCGCATTGTTGCGTTGTGAGGATGAAAACCCCGGTGCCAGACACATTTATGGCGGTTTCCCACGTGGCCGGCGCGACCCGTCGCCGGGATTATTTCTGATGGGCCTGGTATACCTTGGCGGCTATTTTCCAACTATCGGTAAACTTGAGCAGTGAAAGGTAATCCGTATATACCAGCCTGCCATCTTTGGATATCTCGATTTTTGCCGCTGCCGCTCCTCCGGTGACATCCAGGCTGACAATCTTGCACTCCATCTTGGCCTTGGACGAATCGTACTGTGGATCCTGCTTACGCTTTTCGATGCCCTTGATCCAGGCGTCGATTGGATAACGACTCAGTTCTTCTCCGTCGGCACACCGATATCGAAGGCGGAGCGCCACAGCAACCCGAGAAGTCGCGGGGTTCTGAGGTGCTTGAGCAGCCACGGCCTGGCGTCGCCACGCGGATAGACGAGAACATTGCCCTCGTCGTTGATGCCGAGCATGGTGATGACCAGGTGAGGCTGGTCCTCGTCGAGCCATTGCTCGATCTCCTTCGCAACGTCGTCGGTGCGGATGCCGACGACTCCCCGATTGATGACCCTGATATCCCGGCTATTCTGTCGTTGGTTCAGGATCTCCTCGAGTTGACCCGGCCACTTCCCAAACGTCGTGGACTCGCCCACACAGGAAATCCGAATCTCGCCTTCAACGGGCACGCGGCCCTTGCTCCGATCTGCTTGATCGAAGGCCACGGAGGCCATCTGGAGCACCACTTCCAAGACAAAAAGGGTACCTGCAAGGGCAAGCACGACAGCGGCGAGGCGGAATAGAACCCTTCGGACCATCGAGAATCCACTGTAGCGGATTCGTCGAGGACGGGCAGTACGAACCGGTCAAAAAATCCTACGTCGAGGATCGATGATCGAGAAGAGCTACTCCCCGATGATCTTGACGATGATCCTTTTTGGCCGGCGACCGTCAAACTCGCCGTAGAAGGTCTGCTGCCAGGGGCCGAGATCGAGGCGACCTTCGGTGACGGCGACGACCATCACGAAGCAACAATGGTGCATTCTGAACGTGGCACCCATCTCATCCTGCGTAAACTCCAGATCGCGCAGGCGCACTTCGGTCATGAGCCCCTGGGCGCGTAAAGAAGCCAACGGCAACGACGGATTGCGTCGCGTGATGATCACCAGGTGAAGCGCCCGCGGTGGGTGTTTCAGCAGAGCTCCAAACAACTCATCCACCTGGGAAGCACCCAGAAGGTAATAGTCATCCAGGACTAAGACGAATGAGGTATCTACCGCAGCGAGATCATTGATCAGGCCTCCGGCCAGGGTTCCTACAGGGACGGGTTCGACCTCCTCCAGCATGGCCTGTACCTCGGTACCGACTGCCGGAAACATCTCCCGCACCGCCGCGAGGAAGTACTGCAAGAAGACACCGAGATCGCCGTCCCCTTCATCCAGAGACACCCAGGCCGATGGTATGTCCAACGCCTCCAGCCAATGGGCCACGGCCGTGCTCTTGCCGTAGCCAGCCGGCGCCGCCACCAATGTCAACGGCAGCTTCAAACCCGCATCCAGTCGTTCGTGCAGCGCTTGACGGCAAACGATATCCTCCGGCTCCGGCGGCCGGTATAGCTTGGTGCGGATGATGGGGGTGAGTTGGTCGTTTTCGTGCACTGAAGCGGCGCTCTCCTTTTCTCGGGTAAGAAGATACTGGATCCGAGATCCAAAACGCGAGGCTCGAGATTCGAATTTCCGTTTTCGAGTTTTACCGACCGGGGTGCGGCAGCGGCCATCCGGGCCGATCTCGGCGTGATCTGGGCTGATCCGACGGTCTTTTCCCGGCTCAGCCCGCCATGGGCCAGTTATTTCGGAGGCATGTACGGATCGGGGGATCCAGTCGGAACCGGCGGGTACTCTTTGAGCGATGCGAGATGGGCTTCCAATTGAGGCAATGCAGCCTTTGGAACCCACGTATGGGGAAAGAGCACGTTGTCCCTCTCCTGCGGATCATTCATGAGATTGTACGCCCGAGGCATCGTGTACTCTCGCAGCACGCCATTCCAGCCGGTTTGTTCCTTGAAATGCAGCTTCCAGTTTTGCCACTTCACGCCAAATATGTCGTTCCCCATGTACACGACAAAGCCCTCGCGACCGGACTTCTCGGTCCGTCCGAGCAGGAATTCCGACATGTCGATGCCGTCGATGACGCGGTCGTCTGGAACCGTGCCGCCGGCGATCCGGGCCAGGGTCGGGAACAGGTCCATCTCGTGGACGATCTCGTCGCTCACGCGCCCGGCTTGGATCATGCCCGGCCAGCGTATCGCGAAAGGTACGCGAAGCGCCCCCTCGTATCCGGTGAACAGGGTCGAACGCCAAGGTCCCGCCGAGCCGTGCACCGCGGTCTCGACCGTGAGCGACGTTTCACCCGCACTCAAGGCCTCGGGGCCGTTGTCGGCCGTGAAGATCACGATCGTGTTGTCTGCGATGCCCAACCTCTCGATGGTGTCGATCAATTCGCCGAGGTAGCTGTCGATCTGCATCAGCAGATCGCCCCAGGGACCATTCCCGGACGCGTCAACAAAGTCCGGATGCGGCATCGTGGGGAAGTGTGTGGCCGTATAGGGCAGGTAGACGAAGAACGGTCTCTCGGCTGCGGCGTGGCGCTCCATAAAGCTGATGGCCCGATCGGTCAGATCGCGATCGATGAGTGGTCTGTAGTCCAGACGGTAGGGGCGGACAAAGGTCGGGGCGCTGCCTTTCACCGCGTCCATGACGAAGGTCTCCGGCAAACCACTCTCGGCAAAACCTGGCAACGACGAGTAGACCGATTCATCGGTGGAGTTGGGCACGCCATACCACTCGTCAAAACCCTGGTCCGTCGGGAAGCGTCCCTTCGTTCGGCCGAGGTGCCACTTCCCGTACATGCCGGTGGCATATCCCGCGTCCGAGAGCATTTCGGCCATCGTGACTTCCCACTGCACAAGGCCGTACTCGCCCTCACCCATCGGAACCGTACCGTTGCCGCTGCGAATCGCATATCGCCCCGTATTGAGCGCGGAGCGCGATGGCGTGCACTGGACCTCCACATTGAAATTCGTCAGCCGAAGTCCTTCGGAAGCCAGCCGGTCCATCCTTGGAGTCGCGGCGCCTCGAACGATGCCGCCACCGTTGAAACCAGGTTCGCCCCAACCGAAGTTATCCATGAACACGAGAACGATGTTTGGCTTTTCGTCCTCGGCGAACACGCCGGGGACGGCCATCCAAAGAAACAGGCAGGTGATCGTAATCGCTTTTTTCATGGTCCACTCCTTCATTCGTGTCGCTCGAATGCAACTACAGTCTATTAAGTGCAGGGAATAGGCGGGTATTCCATTCGTTCAGGAGCCTCCGGGAGTCACCGTGGCGAGATAACGTGGCGGGCTCCATTCTTTCCCTGGGGTCGAGGTAGAAAGGCTGGCTTGCCCGGGCGTAGTTCTCCCCCAGCTACTGGCGCCAACGGGGATGCCGGTTTCACTTTCAGCTTTTACGAATGGGCAGATTGACTATTTCTTGATGATATTAGCTTCAGGAACTACTTGCATCGTATCTATAGGGTCCCAGGAACGGTTCTCAACCTCTTCGCTTGCACCGTAGACCCTCCAGGCATAGCCGATGGTGTCCACTTCGGGCGGTGCAGAAATGTTGTTGATCGCGTCATCACCACAGTTGATACTCACAGTGTATGTACCATCCGAATTCGGCACCATGTCTCGGCTGTTGATCACCGTGTTGCCGTCCATCAGATAGCCGTCGGTGTCGTACAGGGTGAATGAGAAGAACTCCGTAGCCTTGGGGTCGGGAAACGTCGATTGCATGCATTCGTTGTTGTCGACAGCTTCTACGAACTTGTACATGTTGGTGCCGCTCATGCCACCAAATCCAGCGGCCGTCGAACGCATTCGCCGGGTCTCATCCACCTGACCGGGATAGTTCCCGTAGTAGAGGTCACCGTCGTCCTCGCTCATGGACTCGTCAACCAAGATACGGGTCAGCTTGGCCAGGGACTCGTGATCATACTCAGGTGATGAGTACGTGTCGTCGCCCATACCCTGTACGGAAACTAGCCCCTGCATCCGACGGGCCTCGTCAAGACCCTTCTCGAGTCCGGTTCGCACCAACACCCAGACGAACTTGGTGTCGGTGGCAACGAGGTGAGTGCCGGGCTCCAGAATGAACTCCCGAGCGTATCCGTCTGTGTCAATCATCATGACCGACTGATACAGATCTCCCTCTGGCAGCGTGATGCTCGCATCACCTGATGAAGTGTCGAGTATCGCTGCGCTGTAAAGGGAATCTCTGTTCATTCGTACCGTCGGTGCTGGGCCTGAAGGAGTCACGTCGGTCATATGCATGAGCTTGTTGTTAGCCCCCTTGGCTGCCCACTTGTTGAAGTTACGGGCTACTTCAGCCTTTTGGTAGTTGGATCGATCTACCTTGATGGGCCCTGCGTCAGTGGAATCTGACGAATCAGGTGACTTCGCCGGCGAACATGCTGTTACAGATATCGCTGCTGCTGCGATAACGGCGTAAACGGATTTTCGATTCATCATTCACTCCTTCGGTTAATGTGCTGGAGTCGCAATTGTCGCGCCAGTCTATCAGGGCATCTCCCATGGGCATGGGCGCCACACTTCGCATTGACGCATTGCATGTACACGGGTATCCCCTTCGCTCAGGTTGGTCGGCTGTGTGGATCCCCGAGCGCCAGAACGGACGGGGGCAAACCCCGCCCCTACGGTGGTTAC
>RCNC010002487.1_pt1 | contig 12292 bp, 12 predicted proteins | sample 2041301 | NCBI WGS metagenome assembly RCNC01 (sample SAMN09708231, study PRJNA481090) | Marine sediment metagenome, whole genome shotgun sequencing project. | biome: marine sediment; feature: ocean; material: sediment; isolation source: Sewage treatment plant 13A marine sediment (STP13A) ... | reverse complement strand
ACAAGGAGTTCCTTTATCCATGGGATTTCCAGTTTATAGTTTACCTGAACGGCCAGCAGGAGTCCCAGAACAGCTGTGAGAAAGAAAGTAAGCAAAAGCCCTGCATTCCATAACTGCCTGTGTGTTTTTTTAAGGATTATTCCTGCCCTGTAAAGAAGAAAGGTTAAGGCATAGAGCAATATGATCGCGATTCCGATGGGGATCAGGGCGTATGGCATAAGGCAGTAGACTGCTTATTCTTTACTGAATTCATGCTCGGAAAAGATGAGTGCTTCGTAGGTATAGATCTCGGCATCTTTCCATCCGCTCCATCCGATATGGGCCTTGTCCCTGGCACAGTGTCCCAGGAATTCTTCCAGCGTCCATCCTGTCTGTGTGGCAACCTGTGGCAGGAAGGTGCCGGAATTAGATCCTTTTTTGATATAGATCCCATGGAGTCCCAGCAGGATCTCTGATGGATCCTGGATCCTGACCATGGGGGTTAGTACCGAGATCTCAAGTTCAATTTCCTCCAACTCTGCAGTAGTGACGGGTTTAAAACGGTAGTCTTTGGTAGATGCAGAGATGGTCATGTCACGAACCACCTGGTATAATGGTTGATTCGGCTGAAAGAGTCCAATACAACCCCTCAGATTACCATTTTTTTGTAGCGTGACAAAGGCACCCGCATGAGTTTCCAGAGCAACCGAATGATGGTCATTATTTACCGATGGGGCAACTCCTTTCCTGATATAATTTTCAAGGGTTAGCCTTGCAATATCGAGCAGATCCTTTTTGTCTTCTGTACTTAACATGAATCGGGCTTCGTTTTTACTTTCTTGATTTGATACGGCAATGGAACAGTATCCCACAACCCTGCTTTTATCCCCCTGCCTTGAATCTCCCGAATTCTGATATTGTATCAACTTGTAGCTGATATCGTCCGTCTTCTGCTCCGTCATATACATGAGGGTCAGAATGGCAGGCCATGCACATGCTGATGTAGCTAAGTTAGGAATATTTTTCTCCTCATTCTCATCAATGGTTGAGAGAAATTCACCGGTTGAGTTTGAGCAGATAGCTTTTGCCGTTTTAATGTCCACCTCAGTGGCGCTACTGTATTCGGGATAGTGGGAAAAATCCGCGCTGATAACGAACAGATTATCTTCATTGAGATATGGTTCCAATGCCCTGGCGATCTTCTGACAGGTACTTTGTGAGCGGGTCCCGAGTAATATGGGTACCAACTTAAAATCCTTTTCCAGGTAGAATTGTAAGAAGGGAAGCTGGACTTCCAGGCTGTGTTCACTAAGATGAGCCTTTTCATGTTTAATAAATGTCGCTTCATTTTTCGTGAGTTCCTGGGCCAGGTCTTGATTTACAGGAACCACCCCCAGGGGCGTTTCAAAATTACCGGATTGATATATGGCTGCCCCCTCGAAGGCAAACCTGTGGCTGGAACCAATCAGAAATACATTTTTGTAGGATCTTTTTGCATCTACCTGCTTATAACTGCTTGCAGCTACCTCACCTGAATAAGGATAACCCGCATGTGGAGCAATGATGGCCAGTACCTGTCCAGGGCTGGAACCCGGCAAGGCACGGTTGAATAAGAATTCCAGGTCTTTCCTCAGGGCATCAGGATCAGCTGAATAGAAAGATCCTGCCACAGCTGGTGGACGGGTTTTTTCCTGGGCGCTTACTTTACCTTCTAGGGTAAGCAGCAGGATCATGATATAGATAACCGGTCTCAACATAGGTTTCAGGTTTGTAACAAATTTAAAGAGAAATTTCATATGAGATATTTATTTAAATTTGTTTTCAATGGATAAAATTAGAATTGAGACAGGAGATATCAGCCTTGTTGCTGAACTGAATGGCTCTGATACAGCCATTAGCATCTATAATATGCTTCCACTCAGCGGGATGGCTAATACCTGGGGTGATGAAGTTTATTTCACCATACCTGTCCACATAGACCAGGCTTCAGATGCAAGACAGGAGGTCGGAATTGGTGATCTTGGATTCTGGCCTGTAGGAGATGCCTTCTGTATCTTTTTTGGCCCGACGCCCGTAAGTACCAGCGAGATCCCCAAAGCCTACAGTCCCGTAAATGTATTCGGCCACATCCTGGGAAATGCAACGGAATTTAGAAATGTAAGCGATGGGGATGAAATAAAGGTGACAAAAGAGATATGAAATATATCAGTCGATTCCTGCAGTTTATCAAGTCTGAAGTCTGGCTTCTTGAAACCAGCAAATTTCACCCCGTACTTGGTTTCCTGATTCGTCAACTCAGGATCATTCTTATTGCCATTAAGGGCTTCAAGGACCACAGGATACAGTTGAGGGCATCTGCGCTCACCTTTTATTCCTTGCTTTCCATTGTACCAGTAGCCGCAATGGTCTTCGGGATTGCCAAGGGATTTGGTTTTAAAACGAGGCTGGAAAATGAACTGAATAAGATGATCTCGGAACGTGAAGAGTTGGCAGATGTCCTTACATACGTCCAGGAATTTGCCAATTCCATGCTAGATAATATCAACGGAGGTGTTATTGCCGGGGTAGGCCTGGTATTTTTATTTTGGTCGGTCATGAAATTGCTGGGCAATATTGAAAACTCGTTCAATGTGATCTGGCAGATCAGGAAGTCCAGAGCATTTGCCAGGAAATTTGCAGATTACCTCTCCATAATGCTCATTGCCCCCGTACTCTTTTTTCTCAGTAGTACGATTACTGTCTATCTTGGAAATATCGCAGGTTCAGAGTCCATTATAGGCGAAAATCTTGGCCCGCTGCTTATGTTTGTTGTAAAGCTAATGCCTTATCTGTTGATCTTCCTCCTGTTCACACTCTTATATGTGATCATGCCCAATACCAAGGTGCAATTCAAATATGCGTTGAATGCCGGTTTTATTGCGGGCATCATTTTCCAGATCACCCAATTTGTATACATCTATTTTCAGGTAGGAGTAGGAAGATTTGGAGCAATTTATGGCAGTTTTGTGGCATTGCCCCTTTTCCTTTTCTGGCTCCAGATATCCTGGTTGATTGTGTTGCTTGGAGCCGAAATGTCCTTTGCCTACCAGAATCTCGAGAATTATGAATTTGAGTCCGAGGTATTCAGTATATCCCGGAAGAACAGGCGATTACTTACTTTTTTATTGATGCATACCATCGTGAAAAGGTTCCAAACCGGAGAAAAACCCAATACGGCAGCTGAGCTGAGTCATGCACTGGGAATTCCGGTAAGGATGGTCAGGGAAATTATTTATGATCTCATTGAAGCTAATCTCCTGGTCGAGGCTACTACCGATAGTGTCAGAGAGAATGCTTATTTGCCCGCCATCGATATTAACCTTATCAGTGTTGGACTGCTATTCGAACGGCTTGAGTTATCAGGAGATGATAGGATAATGGCTGAACCGTCCAAACATCTCAAAATATTTGCTGGTATACAGCAAGCCCTCTCTGATGCTATCAATGATTCACCTGCCAACAAGTTATTGAGAGATTTGTAGGTTTGGACCTAAAGGTTTGGACCCATTAGTCCCAAACCTTTAGGTCCAAACTATCAGTTCATAATAAAATAAATTACTATCTTTGCAGATCTGAAGTATTCTTTCTATAATTGCATCAAATTAATAGGTAAATGAATTTTACAACTGCATATTACGGGCACCATCATCACAGATGACCGCGTGTGCTATGCAGCTTATCGAATAAACTTTATAAATCAAGGTTTGCAGATGCTGCAAACCTTTTTTTTTTATTTCAAATTATGGAGAAATTAAGTATTGCCGTACAGAAATCCGGCCGCCTCAGTGAGCAATCTCTTGAACTATTAAAGGAATCAGGCGTTAAACTTGCAAATGGAAACAGGAAGCTTTTATCAGCTGCAAGGAACTTTCCGTTGGAAGCTGTTTTTCTGAGAGATGATGATATACCGCAATATGTGTTTGACAAGGTGACAGATGTGGGGATTGTCGGGGAGAATGTAGTTATGGAAAAAGGGCATGACCTGGAGATCATTGAGCGATTGGGGTTTGCCCGTTGTCGTATGTCCATTGCACTGCCCAAAGGTGAAATCTATAATGAAGTAGGAGACCTTGATGGCAAGCGGATAGCCACATCTTATCCGGAAATACTGGGGACTTTCCTGCACGAGAATCATCTCGATTGCGAGATCCATGAGATCAGTGGTTCAGTTGAGATCGCGCCAGGCATAGGATTGGCCGATGCGATCTTCGACATAGTCAGTACAGGTAGTACGCTCATCAGCAATGGCTTGAGAGAGGTTGAGGTAGTTGCTGAATCGGAAGCCGTGCTCGTGGCCAATAGGGATTTATCAAAATCGGTCCGGCAGATACTTGATAAGCTTGTTTTCCGGATAAGAGCAGTGCAAAAATCAAAGAATAATAAATATATATTGTTAAATGCTCCAAATGAAAAACTGGATGAGATTACTGCTATTCTACCAGGTATGAAAAGTCCTACTATCATGCCACTTGCTGAGGAAGGCTGGAGTTCTGTCCATTCAGTCCTGAATGAAAATGAATTCTGGGATGTAATTGACAAGTTGCAGAAACATGGTGCACAGGGCATCCTTGTCATTCCGATTGAGAAAATGATAACCTGATGATATGGACATATTTTTAAACCCATCAAAAGACCAGTGGCCATCCATATTGGCCAGGCCGGAGGCAGATTTTTCTGCGCTCAGGGACAATGTGCTCAAAATCCTGGAAAGGGTACGGAAGGAGGGAGATAGGGCCCTGAAAGATTATACCCTGGCCTTCGATAAAGCAAATCTGCAAGAATTTCAGGTCTCTACGGATGAATTAAGGGGTTCCAGACAGCAGATATCTGAATCCCTCAAGGAAGCCATAAGCGTAGCAAAATCCAATATTGAGCGTTTTCATAAGAGCCAGAAGCCAGAAGACCTGGTAATCAATACAATGCCCGGGGTGGAGTGCCGATTGAAGCATATGCCCATTGAAAAGGTGGGGCTCTACATTCCCGGGGGGACCGCTCCCCTTTTATCAACTGTGCTGATGCTGGGTATCCCTGCAAGGATTGCAGGCTGTCCTGAGATCATTCTATGTACTCCACCGAACGCTGATGGCATGATCCATCCGGCCATTTTGTACTGTGCCGGGATCCTCGGTATCGAAAAGATTTTCCGGGTTGGAGGAGCCCAGGCTATTGCCGCTATGGCTTTTGGTACAGAAAGTATACCAAAGGTGGACAAGATTTTTGGTCCCGGCAACCAGTATGTGACGGTTGCAAAACAACTTGTCAGCCTGGAGAATGTTGCCATTGATATGCCTGCCGGTCCCTCAGAGGTAGCCATTATTGCAGATAGCAGTGCCGATCCTTCATTCATTGCCGCTGACCTGCTTTCACAGGCTGAACATGGGACAGATAGCCAGGTGATCCTGATAACTACCAGGGAGAAGATCATATCAAAGGTCAGGGCTGAACTGGACAGACAGCTTTCTACACTTCCCCGCAGAAAGATCGCAGAAGCTGCACTGAAGAACAGCAGGATGATTGTCATGGAGGACATGGAGAACATCCTGGATATGATCAATAGTTATGCCCCCGAACATCTCATTATCCAGTGCCGGGATTATGAAGAAGTAAGCAACAGGATATTTAATGCAGGATCTGTATTCCTCGGAGCATATACACCTGAAAGTGCAGGGGATTATGCATCCGGCACCAACCATACACTTCCTACCGGGGGATATGCCAGGGCTTACAGCGGGATAGGACTGGAAAGCTTCATGAAAAGGATCAGCTACCAGGAGATCAGTGAAGACGGACTCACCAACCTTGGTCCGACCATCCAGGTAATGGCTGAGGAAGAAGAGTTAATGGCCCATAGCATTGCCGTACAGATCAGACTGAAAAAATTGACAGAAAATTGTTAGGGATGAGTGATATTAAAGGCCTTATTCGGAAAAATATCAGGGAATTGATCCCGTATTCCTCTGCCCGGGATGAGTATTCAGGAAAGGGAGCAATTCTGCTGGATGCTAATGAAAGCCCTTACAATGAACCATTTAATCGGTATCCAGATCCTGTTCAGATGACCCTGAAGGAAAAGATATCAGGTATTTTTTCTACTCCTGTTGAACGGATATTCCTTGGAAATGGCAGCGATGAGGCCATAGACTTGTTGATCAGGATCTTTTGTGAACCTACCGCAGACAGGATCATAATTATAGATCCTTCCTACGGGATGTATAAAGTCTGTGCAGATATCAATAATGTAGCGGTGGATTTTGTCAGCCTGAATGACGATTTTAGCCTGGATGCGGAACGTTTACTGGCAGCTGTAAGAGAGGAAACAAAAATGATATTCCTCTGTTCACCTAATAATCCCAGTGCAAACCTGCTTGCAAAGGCTGAGATTACCAGGATCCTGTCGGAATTCAAAGGGATGGTTGTGGTGGATGAAGCATATATTGATTTTTGCGGTACCGAAGGATTGCTTCCGTCGCAGGGCGAACACTGGAACCTTGTCATTCTGAGAACCCTTTCGAAGGCCTGGGGACTGGCTGGTATTAGGCTTGGCATGGCCCTGGCAGATCCGGAAGTGATCCAATACATGAACAGGGTTAAGTATCCCTATAACGTGAATTACCTGACCCAGGCAAAAGCCCTGGAGATGCTCGGATCAAGTGAAAACAAGGAAAAGTGGATAAAAGAGATTCTGGCTGAAAGAATTAAGCTGGAAGGCAGGCTGGAAGAGTTAGGATACGTACAGAAAATTTTTCCTTCTGATGCGAATTTCCTTTTGGTCAGGGTGAAGGATCCCGACAGCATATATGCATTTTTGAATAAACGGGGTGTTATCGTAAGGAATCGATCTGGCCTGACACATTGTGAGGGCTGCATCCGCATTACCCTAGGAACACCTGATGAGAACAACAGGCTTATTGAACTTATGAAATTATATCCTCAATGAAGAAAGCATTATTCATAGACCGGGATGGTAGCCTGGTAGTTGAACCACCGGTTGATTTCCAGGTGGATTCGCTCGAAAAACTGGAATATTTACCTGGCGTGTTCAGGAATCTCTATTTTATCGGGCAACAACTTGATTATGAGCTGATAATGGTTTCTAACCAGGACGGGATGGGCAGGCCACATTATCCGGAAGATGTATTTAACCTGGTTCAGGACAAGATACTGACTGCATTCAGAAATGAAGGTATCACATTCGACCGGATCCACATAGACAGTTCCATGCCTGAGGACAATCTTCCAACAAGAAAACCGGGTACAGATATGCTGACTGCTTATATGGAAGGTGCTTACGACCTTGCTAAATCTTATGTGATCGGGGACCGCCTGACCGATATTGAACTGGCCAGGAACCTTGGAGCAAAAGCCATACTGATAGGGGAACCAGACAAACAACCGGAAATTGATGAAGCGGGACTCACCGAGTTTTGCAGTTATTTAGCAGGGGACTGGTCAGCCATTTATGCATATCTATTAAGAAATAAACGTCGTGCACAGATTGTGAGGGAGACATCCGAAACAAAGATCCGCATAGACCTGAGCCTTGATGGGACCAACCAGTATAAGATAACCACAGGGATAGGCTTTTTTGATCATATGCTGGAACAAATTGCCAGGCATGGAGGGATTGACCTGGAAGTCGAAGTAAGCGGTGACCTTGATATTGATGAACATCACACTATTGAAGATACGGGACTGGCATTGGGAGAAGCATTCAGCAAGGCGCTGGGGGACAGAAGAGGCATTGACAGGTACGGATTTTTGTTGCCCATGGATGAATCCGAAGCTAAGGTGTCTATGGACCTGGGAGGAAGGAGTGCGATGGTCTGGAAAGCTGCATTCAGCAGGGAAAAGATCGGTGATATGCCTACGGAAATGTTTGAGCATTTCTTTAAATCTTTTAGTGATTCGGCCAAATGTAACCTCCATATTGAAGTAGACGGAATAAATGAACATCACAAAGCCGAAGCTATATTCAAGGCCTTTGCCAAAGTCCTGATGCAAGCTGTAAAGCGAAATCCATGGCAATCGGAAATCCCTTCGACAAAGGGTGCTTTGTAAACAGTAGAAAAGACATGAATGAACCAATTACAAATACTGCTATCCTGCTTATCCACTGTCCGGACAGACCCGGGATCGTAGCAGCGGTCACCAGTTTCCTGAGCAAACACGATGGAAATATCTTATACCTAGATCAGCATGTTGACAGGGAGGCCGGGGTATTTTTCATGAGGCTGGAATGGGAACTGGAAAAATTCCGGATCCCCATTGAATCGCTGGAACAACATATGGATCCCCTGGTCAGGCAGTTCAAAATGACCTGGAGACTTTATTTATCGAATATGAGGCCCCGCATGGCGATCTTCGTATCCAAGATCCCGCATTGCCTTGACGATATCCTTGCCAGGTACCAATCAGGCGAATGGAACGTCGAAATTCCCCTTGTAATTAGCAACCATGAAACCCAGAAAGATACAGTGCACAAGTTTGGACCCAATTATTATTGTTTCCCCAAGACCAAAGAAAACAAGGCAGAACAGGAAAGGCAGGAACTTAAGTTATTAAAAGATTATTCAATCAATTTTATCGTCCTTGCCAGGTATATGCAAATCCTTTCCAATGATTTTATCAGCCATTACAGGAACAAGATCATCAATATCCACCATTCTTTCCTACCTGCTTTCCCGGGTGCAAAACCCTATCATTCAGCTTATGACAGGGGTGTGAAGATCATTGGAGCCAGCAGTCATTATGTGACGGAGGATCTTGATGAGGGCCCTATCATCGACCAGGATGTGGCCAGGGTAAGCCACAGGGATTCTGTGCCAGACATGGTCAGAATTGGCAGGGACCTGGAGAAAATCGTTTTGTCCCGCGGAATACATGCACACTTGTCCCGCAAGGTAATGGTATACAAAAACAAAACCGTTGTATTCAGTTAAACAATGAAGGTAGCCATCGTAAAATATAATGCAGGGAATATCAGATCAGTATATTTTGCCCTGGAAAGGCTGGGTATTGAAGCCGCCATTACAGATGATCATGAACAGCTGCGTGCGGCAGACAGGGTGATCTTTCCTGGTGTGGGTGAAGCAAGCACAACGATGAAATATCTGAAAGAAAGAAAACTCGATATCCTGCTCAGGGAGCTAACACAGCCGGTTCTGGGAATATGCCTTGGACTACAGCTAATGTGTGCCCATACGGAGGAGGGTGATGCGGACTGCATCGGCATTTTTAACCTTGAGATAAAGAAATTTGAAACGAAACTGAAAGTCCCACACATGGGCTGGAATAGTCTTGAAAATGTCAGTGGCAAACTATTCACCCAGGAAGTTGAAGGCAGTTTCGTCTATTTTGTGCACAGCTATTATGCAGCATTGGGGGAGAATACAAGTGCAGTGACCCAATACGGTACCCCTTTCAGTGCTGCTATTGAACGCGATAATTTCTATGCCACACAGTTCCATCCCGAAAAGAGTGGTCCGGTTGGTGAAAAGATCCTTAAAAAATTCCTGGAACTATGATTGAACTAATACCGGCCATTGATATCATTGACGGGAAATGTGTCAGACTTGTGCAAGGCCAATACCAGCAAAAGAAGATATACGCTGAGCAACCCCTGCAGGTTGCCAGGCAACTGGCAGGACTCGGTATCAGGCGATTGCACCTGGTGGACCTGGATGGGGCAAAGGCAGGAAAGGTTGTTAATCTTGACATTCTCCGATCAATTGCTGAAAACACAGCTTTGATCATTGACTTCGGCGGAGGTATCAAAAGCGACGAAGATATAGAATCAATCTTTGATGCAGGGGCAGATATGATAACTGCCGGGAGCATCGCTGTTAGAGACCGGGCCAAAGTCGAAAAATGGCTGTTGCAATACGGTCCCGAAAAGATCATTCTCGGGGCTGATACCAGGGATGGAAAGATATCCATCAATGCCTGGCAGGAGGATACCAAAATCGAGATTTATGATTTTGTACAGGGATATATGGACTTAGGAATTATCAGGCTGATCTGTACGGATATAGCCCGTGACGGGATGTTGGGGGGGACAGCCCTGGATATGTATAAGGCACTGAAAGAAAAATTTCCAACACTGGAGATAATTGCCAGTGGCGGAGTATCAGGGATGGCAGACATCAGGGAACTTGACAAGGCCGGGATAGATGGGGTCATTTTTGGAAAAGCATTTTATGAAGGCAATATCACATCACAGGAGATAATGGATTTTTTAAATGAATGATCAGATATGTTAGCGAAAAGAATCATACCATGCCTGGATATTCGTGATGGGCAAACCGTAAAGGGCATCAATTTCCTGGACATCAGGGAAGTGGGGGATCCTGTAGAAATGGGGGCTGAGTATGCCAGGGCAGGAGCGGATGAACTTGTTTACCTTGATATCACAGCCACCCATGAGGGAAGGAACCTCTTTGCCAACCTGGTCAGAAAGATTGCAGAGCACGTCAATATACCCTTTACTGTCGGGGGCGGTATCCATGATCTCAGCCATGTTTATCCTTTACTTAATGCAGGAGCAGACAAGGTGACCATTAACTCTGCCGCGGTGAAGAATCCGGACCTGGTCGGCCAGGTTGCCAGGTCCTACGGGAGCCAGTTCGTGGTTGTAGCCATAGATGCAAAATTCGAAGAAGATGACTGGTTCGTGTATGTCAACGGGGGCAGGATCAAAACAGAACGGAGGCTATTTGAATGGGCTCGTGAAGCAGAAGAAAGGGGTGCCGGTGAAATACTGTTTACTTCTATGAACCATGATGGAACAAAGAACGGGTATGCCAACCAGGCCACAGCACAATTATCCACCAGTCTTGGTATCCCTGTTATCGCTTCAGGCGGGGCAGGGAAGATGGACCACTTTGTGGATGTCTTTGGTAATGGTGAGGCAGATGCTGCACTGGCGGCTTCCATATTCCATTTCAGGGAGATCGGGATACAGGACCTTAAAACACATTTAAGAAACCATAATATACCAATCAGGTAATAAAAATATCATTATGTCATTAAACTTTGATAAACTAGGAGGTATCCTTCCCGCCATCATCCAGGATGCTCAGACTAACGAGGTGCTGATGCTGGGTTTCATGAACCAGGAAGCCTATGAGAAAACCCTAAGTGAAGGCAAGGTCACTTTTTTTTCCCGCACCAAGGAACGTTTATGGACAAAAGGGGAGGAGAGTGGGAATTTCATGGATGTTGTTGAGATACTGGAAGATTGTGATGCTGATACCCTTCTCATAAGGGTGAATCCACAAGGACCGGCATGTCATACCGGGATGAGGACCTGTTTCGGGGAAACCGTCCAGGATGACCTGTCATTTCTTCAGAACCTACAGGCGTTGTTGCAAAGCAGGAAAGAAGAGCTGCCCGAGAATTCTTATACTGCAAAACTTTTCCGCAATGGTCCCAGAAAAATTGCCAAAAAAGTTGGCGAAGAGGCCACAGAACTGGTCATCGAAGCCATGGATTCGGACGATGAACTTTTCTTAAATGAAGCAGCTGACCTGCTGTTCCATATGACCATCCTACTGGTCGACAGGGGATACAGGCTGGAGGACGTAGTGAAGGTCCTGAAAGAAAGACATTAAGCTGGAATGAAACATCAAATGTCTATTGATCCATTGGTTTCATCTCAAAGCGAATACTTACATCGATGACTTCGGCAATTTTTTGCTGCACTATACTTGGAATCTTTATTTTGTGCTCGTCAAGAGGTACGGTAAAGTTCGATTCAACGGCTATCTTTCCAGTTTCCACCTGTATGGTACATCGTATGATCCTGTCATTATCTATACCGTGAACATTAAGTAATCCTTTGGCTCTAATCTGGTAGGTACCTGGTGTAGTAAAATCAATCTCCTCGATGATCTTGCCTTTAAATGTGGAATTAGGGAATTTTTCTGATTCTATATAATTTTCATTAAAATGCGTCCTTTGTAAGGCAGAGTTAAATCCCTGGAAACTTACCATTGGGACTGTAAAAGAAAATGAAAGATCATTGATGTTAAGTATTCCGGCCAGCTCATCTGATGAAGCCTGTATGTATTCCAATGGAGCATATGAGGTGAATTTTATATGGCCGGAATCAGTAAAAAATAAGTTCTCCTGTGGTGCATAAGCTGTCATCATTACCATCAAAACTAATAATAAGTATACCTTACTGGCCCTGACCAATGACAAAGGTTCTTGTAATCTGATCTTTTGGGGGAGAAAATTCAGGTTTTTGCTCATTTTATTTTTTTGATTTTCTCTG
>RCNC010002486.1_pt1 | contig 12295 bp, 9 predicted proteins | sample 2041301 | NCBI WGS metagenome assembly RCNC01 (sample SAMN09708231, study PRJNA481090) | Marine sediment metagenome, whole genome shotgun sequencing project. | biome: marine sediment; feature: ocean; material: sediment; isolation source: Sewage treatment plant 13A marine sediment (STP13A) ... | reverse complement strand
TACCGCATGGGCGACTTCTATGAGTTGTTCTATGACGACGCCAAACGCGCCGCGAAGCTGCTCGACATTACGCTGACCGCGCGCGGCAAGTCCGGCGGCAATGCGATTCCAATGTGCGGCGTGCCGTATCACGCCGTTGAAGGCTATCTCGCCAAGTTGGTGCGTAAGGGCGAATCAGTCGCACTATGCGAGCAGATCGGGGACCCGGCAACCAGCAAGGGACCTGTTGAACGGAAAGTCCTGCGGGTCGTCACGCCCGGCACGCTGACCGATGAAGCACTGCTCGCGGAATCACGCGACAACCTCGTCGCCGCAATTTTTGCCGACGGCGACAGCGCCGGTATCGCGTGGCTCGATCTGGCGGGCGGACGATTTCTGCTGACAGAAGTCCCCGACATCGAGGCCGTTCTGGGTGAAGTTGAACGTCTGCGACCCGCCGAACTCATCGTCGATGAGGAGCAGCAGTTTAGCGACGCTTTCGACGCAAAAATTCGCGTAACACGCAGACCGCCCTGGCACTTCGAATTCGATAGCGCTAAGCGCCTGCTTTGCTCTCAATTTGGCACTCGGGATCTAAGCGGCTTCGGCTGTGACGGTTTTCCCCGTGGTGTAGCCGCGGCAGGTGCGTTGCTGCAATACGTGGCAGATACACAGAAAACAGACCTGCCGCATCTACAGGCAATCAGTGTCGAGCGCCGCGAAGATGCGGTCATCATGGACGCTCCGACGCGACGCAATCTGGAAATTGAAGAGTCACTCACCGGCCACAATGAACTCACCCTGGCGGGCGTCATGGATCAGTGCCGCAGTCCAATGGGATCGCGACTCTTACGTCGCTGGTTGCAACGGCCGTTGCGCGACACCCGCATACTGCACAGCCGTTATCAGGCGATTGAAGCTTTGCAGGAGAGTAGCGCAGTTGCAGGCGTGCAAGCCGCTACCGATGGTGTTGGCGACGTCGAGCGCATCCTCTCGCGGGTTGCACTCCGCTCTGCCCGTCCACGTGACCTGCGACAACTTTGCGCAGCGTTGTCGCGACTCCCGGAATTGCGCCAGCAGATCGAGGCTCAGGCATCACCCGCGCTAAACGATCTACGTGAGCAAATCGGCGAGCATCGTCGCCAGTACGAACTGCTCAACAAGGCCATTATCGATAATCCGCCCATGTTGATTCGCGACGGTGGCGTTATCGCAGACGGCTACGACGTCGACCTCGACGACTTGCGCGCGATCGCGTCGAACGCCGATCAGTACCTGCTCGATCTGGAAGCGCGTGAGAAAGAACGCACCGGCATCGCGACATTAAAGCTCGGCTACAACCGCGTGCACGGTTACTACATAGAAATTAGCAAAGGTCAGGCCGACAAGGCGCCCGTCGAGTATGTTCGGCGACAAACGCTTAAGAGTGCGGAACGCTATATCACTCCGGAACTGAAGGAATTCGAGGATAAAGTCCTCGGCGCACGCGAGCGCGCGTTAAGCCGCGAGAAATTATTGTATGAAGGACTTCTTGATCTCCTTAACGATGAGCTCGCGAACCTTCAGCGCACCGCTTTTGCGGTTGCCGAACTCGACGTGCTGGCGTGTTTCGCAGAACGCGCCGAAACGCTGAGCCTGAGCAAGCCCGAGATAGCAGAAACGCCGTGCATCGAGATTCAAGGCGGTCGCCACCTCGTGGTCGAACAGGTTATCGACACCCCCTTCGTCGCGAATGATCTGGACCTTGATGCGGCACAGCGACTGCTTGTAATTACCGGCCCGAACATGGGCGGTAAGTCGACCTACATGCGGCAAACCGCACTGATCGCGATTCTGGCGCATATCGGAAGTTTTGTACCGGCAGAAAAACTTCGTATCGGTCCGATCGATCGAATATTTACGCGTATCGGCGCGTCCGATGATTTGGCGGGTGGACGCTCGACATTCATGGTCGAGATGACGGAGACCGCGACAATTTTGCACAACGCAACCGAACAAAGCCTGGTGCTGATGGATGAAATTGGACGTGGCACCAGCACTTTCGACGGGCTGTCACTCGCCTGGGCAGCGGCGCATTACATGGGCGAGACGGCGCATGCGTTCACCTTGTTCGCAACCCACTATTTTGAACTGACCGCGCTATCCGATGAGTTACCTGCCTGCCGCAACGTGCATCTGGATGCCACGGAACACAAAGGCGAATTAGTGTTCCTGCATGCGGTTAAACCTGGACCTGCAAATCAGAGCTATGGCCTGCAGGTTGCGGCGCTCGCGGGTGTGCCGAAAGAAGTCATCAAACGGGCGCGCAGCTATCTCAGCGTGCTTGAGTCGATGCAGACCGCCAATAACGACCACCCACAAGGGCAACTAGCATTGGCAATGTCATCAGCCGAGACTCAAGTCGACGCTCTACGTGAGATATTGGACGAGATCGACCCGGACACCCTGTCGCCGCGCGAAGCACTGGAACTCGTCTACCGCCTCAAATCCAGCTAACTGATCTCACGCAAGAACTCGCCGCGTCTAAGAAAAGCGGCGGCCTGGTCTACCACGCTGCTGGCTAGCAACATGCCATTGTGACTGACCGGCATGATCAGGTGATCGCGAGCGCCGGTTAATTGCGTTTCAGAAATCGCAACGGTGCCATCATTATCCTCTTCGAATTCAGCCACGAACTGTGCCAGACCAATCGACGCGTTGCCCGCGATGACGCCGACATCACGCATTGCGCATACCTCGCTCGACCATGAGCTCGCCGGTTGGTCGACAACACCCTTCGAAAGTGACAGCCCAAGTATGGGCTCCGCCCAGTCCTGACGGCTCAGGAAATTTGCGGAACGGGATCCTGTTAGTGGAGATCCAAGGCAAACGATCCTGCCTGCGGGGGCGTCAGCATAATTCGCCAACATACGTAAGGCGACAACACCGCCAAGGCTGTGACCGACGATGTGCGCACCCGCAGCGCATTCGCGGTGCAAAAACTCTGCCAGTGCCGCCGCGTTCTCGTCGAGCGTGCCGCGCACCGACGGATAATTAAAAATCAGCGCGCGCATGCCGTACTCGTTCTCGAGTCGGCGTTTGATCAAATACATGCCGACGCCGTGTGACCAGAATCCATGCACGCAAACTACGGTGTCGATTCCTTTCATAAGTCGAAGACTTTCAAAATAAGGGTCCGTTCAATGCATCGCGATTGGTCCATGACCAAACGCGTTCAGCGGCAGTTGCGACAGGCAACCAACAATACTCGGAATGCTCGTCGTGACTAATCTCTATCTCGACTCTCGCCGCCAATCGGTAGTGCCATTCAAACTCCACGTTTTCGATCGCGCCCGGCTCAAACTTATCGCGCCATCGAGAATCGATGACGAATTGTCGACTGACTCCGGAATACTGCAAGGATCCTTGGTCGCGAAGGCCCGTCTCCTCTAACAGTTCCCGACGTGCGGCCTGCGCATGAGTTTCGTCAGCTTGCAGGCTACCAGTAACGGATTGCCAAAAGTCGAAGGGTTTCGCACGACGCAATAACAGGACCTCGCCATCGTCCGTAAAGACAACGACCAAAACTGAAACCGGGCGGCGAAATTGATTCGCCTGCATAGCGACCTCCTACGAGGACTTCGGCGCACGCAGGCGGATGCCGGTTTCCTTCAATTGCTCGGCGGAAACCTCGCCTGGCGCATTGGTTAGCGGGCAACTTGCTGTTTGCGTTTTCGGAAACGCGATGACATCGCGAATGCTGTCCGCACCGGTCATTAACATGACGATGCGATCGAGTCCGAATGCGATACCACCATGCGGCGGACAACCGTATTCCAGCGCGCGCAACAGGAAGCCAAACTTCTCATCTGCTTCTTCCTTGCTGATACCCAGGATGTCGAACACTGCCGCCTGGAGTTTCTGGTCATGGATACGAATAGAACCGCCGCCAACCTCAGAACCGTTGAGTACCATGTCATAGGCACGTGAAAGAGCGTTGCCGGGATCCGCCTGCAGCGCCTCAGCATCGTTCACAGACGGTGCGGTAAACGGATGGTGCAAAGCGTTCCAACGTTTGCTCTGTGGGTCCTGATCAAACATCGGGAAATCCACCACCCAAAGCGGCGACCAGCCATCTGCAACCAGACCGCGGTCTTGGCCCACTTTGACGCGCAAAGCCCCCAGAGCGTCATTGACGACCCGTGCTTTGTCGGCACCGAAGAAAATCAGGTCGCCGGACTTGGCACCCGTGCGCTCAATGATGCCGTTAACCGCATCATCGGGCAGGAATTTGAGAATGGGTGACTGCAATCCATCGCGCCCGGCGTCGACATCGTTCACCTTGATGTAGGCCAGGCCTTTCGCGCCGTAGCGACCGACGAAAGCCGTGTACTCGTCAATATTCTTGCGACTGAGATCGTTGCCGCCTGGCAGACACAAAGCTGCGACGCGCCCTTCCGGATCACTCGCCGGGCCTGCAAATACTTTGAATTCAACCGATGACATCAGATCGGCCACTTCGATGAGTTCCAGGTCAATTCTCAGATCGGGCTTGTCGGACCCGAACCGACGCATAGCATCTGCGTAGCTGATCCGCGGGAACGGAGCCGGCAATTCGATGTCGAGGACCTGTTTGAAGAGGTGCGTCATCATCGCTTCCATCATTCCGGTGACATCGGCTTCGTCAACAAAACTTAATTCAACATCGAGCTGCGTAAATTCGGGTTGGCGATCTGCACGCAAATCTTCATCACGAAAACAACGAACGATTTGGTAGTAACGATCGAGGCCGGACATCATCAACAGCTGTTTGAATATCTGTGGCGACTGCGGCAACGCAAAGAATTTTCCTGGATGTGTGCGACTGGGAACGATGTAATCGCGTGCACCTTCCGGCGTGGCACGGGTCAACATCGGTGTCTCAACGTCGATGAATCCATTGCCGTCGAAGTACTCGCGCATCGCCATGGTTACTTTATGACGCAGGCGAATATTGCCGAGCATCTCTTCACGACGGAGATCGAGATAGCGATACGTCAGCCGCAACTCTTCGTTCGCGTTCTCGTCGTGATGAAACGGTGGCGTTTCGGAACGATTCAGAATGGTCAACTCATGTGCAAGCACTTCGACCTGACCCGTCTTCATGTTCGAATTAATCGTGCCGTCCGGGCGCTGCCTGACGATGCCTTTGACGGCGAGCACAAATTCGCCGCGAATGCGCTCTGCAGCAGCAAAAATCTCAGGACGATCCGGATCAAAAACGATCTGCAGCAGACCCTCGCGATCGCGTAGATCGATGAATATGACACCACCGTGGTCACGGCGGCGATGTACCCACCCACATACGGCGATATCCTCACCGATCAGAGATTCGTCAATTTGTCCGCAATAATGGCTTCGCATGGTCATGTTCCGCAGGGTCGACCCTATAAAAGAGGCGGAATCTTACGGCCTGCCCGTTGAATATACAACTGGAGACCGCAGCCATGAGCGCAGCATTTATCTCCCTCATGGCTCGCGGGGCTGCGCTTTACTTCGGTCGACAAACACTCCACTCAGGGCTGCTCATCGGATGCCTTTAGCGGTAGGTCCTGGGTTTGTTGTTTGGTCCATTTGGGGACGACCACGCCTAGGGACATAATGAGCTTGGCGGCCTCGTCGACAGACATGTCGAGTTCGATGACGTCTGCCTTCGGCACAATGATGATGAATCCTGAGGTTGGATTTGGCGTTGTCGGCACAAAACAGCAAATAACTTCTTCGCCGGTTCGTTCCTGCACCTCGCCCATATCGGTCGCCGTCTGGAAGGTCAGCGTATAAATACCTTTGCGGGGGTATTCAACCAAATACACTTTCTTGAAGGCATTACCGGAATCGGAAAATACGATTTCCGCGAAATTCTTGGCCGCCGAATAAATCGAGCGAACGATAGGAATTCGCTCGAGCAATGACTCCCAGCCACCGATTACGCTGCGGCCGACAATATTTGCGACCAGCACACCAGTAACCAGCAATATGACTATGGTCAGAATGACGCCCAAACCGGGAATCGGGAAGCCGAGCAGCGTCTCGGGACGATACGCAAGCGGAATCAGTCCCAATGTGCGATCCATGAAGCCGACCAGAAAGTTGATCAGCAATAGCGTGATACCGAGTGGTACCCATACGAGAATGCCGGCGACCAGATAACGACGAATGCGTTTCACTCCGCGGTACTCTTCTTGTCAGACTTGGACTTGGGCTTGGACTCGGACTTTGTATCGCCGCCGTCTTTTTTAGCGACCTTTTTTGTTTCCGTGTCGCCCGCAAGATTGCGTTTGTCGCCTGTCTTGAAATCCGTTTCATACCAGCCTTTACCCTTAAGGCGGAAACGGGGCGCTGAAAGCAGCCGTTTTAGTTGCGGCTCCCCACAGGACGGGCAATCCACCAGCGGTGCTTCTGCCATTTTTTGCAGCGCATCCATGGTGTGATCACATTTCTTACAAGCGTATGCGTAGATCGGCAAGCGTCTTACTCCTTTGGTCGGCGCATTATATAGAGTTCAGCGACTGATTAGGCAGCGTTCTTAAACTGCAGACCATCGGCGGCAACGTCGATTTCAATGACATCACCGGGCTTGAATTTCCCTTCCAGGATCTCGTTGGCCAAAGGATTCTCTAGTTGCTGTTGAATCGCTCGCTTCAATGGCCGTGCACCGTACACCGGATCGAAACCTGCATCAGCCAGCCTGTCGCGCGCCGCATCAGTCAGCTCGATGCGCATGTCTCTGTCCGCCAAACGCTGGTGCAAATAGCCAAGCTGAATATCGACGATTAGTCGGATGTGCTCACGACTGAGTGGGTGGAATACGACGACATCGTCAATGCGATTGATGAACTCGGGCCGAAAGTGCGTACCAACGACTTCCATGACCGCCGCTTTCATGGCGTCGTATTGGTCCTCACCGCTCATCTCCTGAATCATTTGCGATCCCAGATTCGAGGTCATGATGATGACTGTATTTCGAAAATCGACGGTGCGCCCCTGCCCATCGGTCAGGCGGCCGTCGTCCAGCACCTGCAGCAGAACGTTGAAGACATCAGGGTGTGCTTTTTCCACTTCGTCCAACAGAATCACCGAGTACGGTTTGCGCCGTACCGCTTCGGTTAAATAGCCACCTTCGTCGTAGCCAACATATCCCGGCGGCGCGCCAATAAGACGAGCGACAGAATGCTTCTCCATGAATTCGGACATATCCAATCTGACGATCGCATCGTCGGAATCGAACATGAATTCGGCCAAGGCTTTGGTCAACTCGGTCTTGCCGACGCCGGTCGGGCCCAGCAACAGAAACGAGCCAATCGGCCGTTTCGGATCGGACAAACCAGCGCGCGAACGTCGGATCGCATTTGAAACTGCGGTGACAGCCTCTTCCTGACCGACCACGCGAGCCTGCAGCGCAGATTCCATCTGTAGCAGCTTGTCTTTCTCGCCTTCCAGCATTTTCGAGACCGGAATTCCAGTCCACTGGGAAACGATTTCAGCAACTTCTTCCTCTGTCACATTGTTGCGCAGCAGAGTTGTTTCCTGATCTTCAGCTTGCAGCGCATCCTCAAGCTGCTTTTCAAGTTCTGGGATTCGGCCGTACTGTAATTCGGACATGCGCGCGAGATCATTGGCACGATGTGCTGTTTCGAGCTCAAGCTTGGCGCGCTCAATCTCTTCCTTGATATGCGTCGTTCCCTGCATCGCCGCTTTCTCGGCAACCCAGATTTCTTCGAGGTCCGAGAATTCTTTCTCTAGCACCTCTAACTGCGACTCGAGGTCGTCCAGACGCTTAAGCGATGCGTCGTCAGATTCCTTCTTCAGTGCTTCGCGTTCGATCTTCAATTGAATGACGCGACGTTCCAGTTTATCCATCGCCTCTGGCTTCGAATCGATTTCAATACGAATGCGGGAAGCCGCTTCATCGATCAGGTCGATGGCTTTGTCGGGAAGTTTCCGACCGCTGATATAGCGATGCGACAGCGTCGCCGCTGCAACGATTGCAGGATCTGTAATTTCCACACCGTGATGAACTTCGTAGCGCTCTTTAAGGCCGCGCAAGATTGCGATCGTGTCCTCAACAGTCGGCTCGCCAACAACAATCTTCTGGAAGCGACGTTCCAGGGCGGCATCTTTTTCCAGATGCTGGCGATACTCATCCAGCGTTGTTGCCCCGACGCAATGCAGTTCACCGCGTGCTAACGCCGGCTTTAGCATGTTGCCGGCGTCCATCGAGCCTTCTGCCTTGCCGGCACCGACCATCGTATGCAACTCATCAATAAACAGGATGATCTGACCTTCCTGTTTGGACAGATCGCTTAGAACTGCCTTTAGCCGCTCTTCGAATTCACCGCGAAATTTTGCACCTGCGATTAAGGAACCCATGTCGAGCGACAAGATGCGTTTGCCACGCAAGCCCTCTGGAACCTCGTTGTTCACAATGCGTTGTGCGAGACCTTCAATAATGGCGGTCTTGCCCACACCGGGCTCACCGATAAGTACCGGATTGTTCTTCGTGCGCCGCTGCAGGATTTGAATGGTGCGTCGAATTTCATCGTCACGACCGATGATCGGATCGAGCTTGCCTTGCTCCGCACGCTCGGTCAGATCGATAGTGTATTTGTCGAGTGCCTGGCGCGTGTCTTCCGCATTCGGGTCGTTTACCTGTTGGCCGCCGCGCAGATCTTCGATCGCCTTATCAATAGCGCCACGAACCGCTCCGGCCTGCTGCAGGATCGCAAGCAACGGTGACTTGTCGTGCATGGCTGCCAAGACGAATAATTCGCTGGAGATGTACTGATCGTTTCGGTCCTGCGCCAGCTTGTCGCAAATATTAAACAGCTTCGTCAGGTCGTTACTGATGTGCACTTCACCACCGCTGCCTTCCACTTTCGGCAGACGATCCACAGCCTCGCCCAACTGTGAACGCAACAGGTTCACATTGACGCCTGACTTCGTGAGCAGGCCACGAGCTGACCCGCCCTGCTGATCAAGCAGCGCAACCATGAGATGCACAGGCTCTATGAACTGGTGGTCCTGACCAACAGCGAGCGACTGCGCGTCGCCTAGCGCCATCTGAAACTTGCTGGTTAATTTGTCGATTCGCATAGAATTCTCTCTTGCCGGTCGCGCCGGCTCCTGAAGTCACCTTTAGATAGCGTCGAAACGTCCTTTTTCAAGGGCCTATTGGCGCTGGATGAAGCTCAGCAGACGGCCGCTTGTGCCGTCACGGCGGTACGAGAAAAACTGCTCGGGATTATCAAAAGTGCAGATACGTTCGCCAAAGACTTCGCCAATGCCGAGGGCCTTGAGCCGGTCTGCAGCAAGGCCGAACAAGTCGGCTTGCCACCGCCCACGCGAATTCGCTGCGAAGCGATGTTCGCAGTCGAATCTGGCGTCAGCAAATTCTTCGCGGACCTCGGTACCGACTTCAAATGCCGGCATTGCGATTGCCGGCCCTAGCCACGCAATCAAATCAGATGCGTCGCTTGTCATGCGACTTAGCGTCGTGTCAATGACACCTGCGGCCAAACCACGCCATCCGGCGTGCACTGCGGCCACTTCCGAGCCATCTCGCGAACACAACAACACTGGCAGGCAGTCGGCAGTTCGAATAGCGCAGATATCACCAGGCTGCGTACCGATTATTGCGTCCGCCTCTGGCGCACCGTCGGCGAAATCAGCGGTGCCGAGCACTACCGCACGCGTGCCATGCACTTGCTTGAGCCACTTGGGCTCAGTGGGAAGATCTGTCTCGCTACCGCTACGGGTAATCGTACCGGCCACGATATTCGCCGGCGCCGACCAATCTGCAAGCAACACCGCATCGCTCAATTCTTGATGTCCTCGCGCAAGACATCGAGCACAGACTCGAAATCCGCTGGCGGCTCAACCTCAAGGCGCATTTCTTCACCGCTAGTGGGATGGATAAATTCGAGTTTTGTTGCGTGCAGCGCCTGACGACGAAAACTTCGCAACATGGCAATAACTTCTTCGCTCGCCCCGGCCGGCAGTGCGAGTCTGCCACCGTATACCGGATCGCCAACAAGGGCGTGACGGCGATGCGCAAAATGCACGCGAATTTGATGCGTACGACCCGTGTCCAGCACAACACTTATATAGGTGTGTGCCGCAAAGCGTTCGATCACCGTGTAATGAGTGACCGCGGGTTTACCCTCCGGCCTGACACACATGCGCTTGCGATCCACCGGGTGCCGACCAACCGGCTCATCGATCGTACCGCCGCCCGTCAGGACACCGTTGCAAACCGCGAGGTAGTTGCGTGAAATCTCGCGATCACCCAACAAACGGACCAATGCGGTGTGTGATTCGAGCGTCTTGGCGATCAACAACAGGCCGCTGGTTTCCTTGTCGAGACGGTGAACAATGCCCGCTCGCGGAATTTGCTCGAGCTCGGCTGCGTGGTTCAGGAGGCCATTCATCAAGGTGCCGCTCGGATTTCCTGCTCCCGGGTGCACCACCAGCCCGACCGGCTTGTTGATCACCATGAGCGTCTCGTCTTCGTGCACGATATCAAGAGCGATCGGCTCGGGCGTCGCCGCTACGGCCACAGTGGGCGCGGCGTTCAAAGCAACCAATTCTCCACCCAACACCGGATCCCGCGGCCGTGGTGACACCCCGTCGACGGTGATGGAGCCCGCCAGAAGCCAGGATTTTAGTCGGCTTCGCGAATACTCTGGAAACATACGGGCAAGCGCCTGGTCCAATCGTTGACCGGCGTATTCCTCAGGAATTGTCATCACTTTTGCGTCTGCATTCATTGTGGTGCCAAGTCTACGGTATACTCGCCGACCGGAAAGGCCCAGAGGCAGAGTTTCGTTGAAATGTAACACCCAAATGAGCAGCAAGATCGTACGCAGCAGTCGCTTGGTAGCGCTTGCTGCGAGCATTGCCTTGCTTACGGCATGTGCCGGCAACGATGAGGTTCAAACCGAGATTCAAAGCCTGACCGAAGCGTATGAGCAGGCCCAGACGTATATCGCGGGCGGCAACTACGCTCGCGGGCTGCAGATATTTGAAGCCATTCAGGCACGTTACCCGTTCAGCGACCTTAGTCGTCAAATCCAGTTGGAAATGATGTTCGCCTATTACAAGGCGGGCCGAAAAGAGCAGGCAATTGAGGCCGCTGAAGCGTTCATGCGCGAAAACCCGATCCACCCGCGCGTGGACTACGCGCTGTATGTCAAAGGTCTGGCCTATTTTGAGCAGGATGCGGGTTTTCTCGAGCAACGCTTTAACAAAGACGTCAGCTCACGCCCGCCCAAGGATGTCGACCAGTCCTATGCAGCGTTTCGCAGGCTGGTCGAGCGCTACCCTGCCAGCGAGTACTCCGTCGACGCTCAGCAGCGCATGGTGTTCTTGAAAAATCGATTGTCCGCCTATGAAAATCACGTTGCGGACTATTACCTGCGGCGCGGAGCGTATGTGGCCGCGCTGAGTCGCGCACAGCGCGCGTTGGAAGACTACAACGGCGCCGATGGCAATGCCCGTTCGCTGGAATTAATGGCCAAAGCTTACGATGAGCTTGGCATGGCAGATCTGGCCGCCGATACACGCCGTGTGCTGGACGCTAATTTTCCAAACGGCAGCTAACGCTACTCTGGAAATTTATACCCTGAGGTTATCGGATAACGCCAGTCACGTCCGAACGCACGACTGCTGATGCGAACCCCGGGCGGCGCCTGCCGCCGCTTGTATTCATTGCGCTTCACTAACTCCAGAATGCGAACGACAGTGTCCCGCTCGAAACCTTTGTCGACTATCGCATCGACCGAAAGATCCTCTTCGATGAACGCCTCGAGAATCGGATCAAGAACGCTGTAATCCGGTAACGAATCACTGTCTTTTTGATCCGGCCGCAGTTCCGCCGATGGCGGCCTCGTTATGACGCGCTCAGGTATAACCTCGCCAAGCGAATTTCGGTGCCGTGCGAGACGATAAACAAGTGTCTTGGTGCAGTCCTTGATCGGTGCGAAGCCGCCTGCCATGTCGCCATATAAAGTGGCGTAGCCAACCGCCATTTCACTCTTGTTGCCAGTCGTCAGCAACATACTGCCGGTCTTGTTCGAAATTGCCATCAACAGCAATCCACGGCAGCGCGCCTGTATGTTTTCTTCGGTTACATCTTCTTCGAGGCCGGAAAACAAATCTGCGAGCTGCTGCAGCGTTGCTTCATACATCGGTTCTATTGGCACGACATCGTACTGCACACCCAGAGCAGCCGCCTCGAGAGCCGCATCTTCCTGACTCATGCTTGAGGTATAGCGAAATGGCATCATCACTGCGCGCACGC
>RCNC010002485.1_pt1 | contig 12295 bp, 6 predicted proteins | sample 2041301 | NCBI WGS metagenome assembly RCNC01 (sample SAMN09708231, study PRJNA481090) | Marine sediment metagenome, whole genome shotgun sequencing project. | biome: marine sediment; feature: ocean; material: sediment; isolation source: Sewage treatment plant 13A marine sediment (STP13A) ... | reverse complement strand
TACTCTGGGTATCCGCAGGCATAGAAGGAAGTTGTGCACTTAGTCCCACCGTTGTACAAAGCAGGAGCCCAAAAAGATATTTGATTTTGATCTCCATTTTTCAATCCGCGTAAAAGTAAAATAAAAAACGGGATGCACCTGCACCCCGTTCCTGGTCATTTCCTAAATGGAATGACATCTATTTCATGGATTCGGAAAGGGGCATGGGATAGGCCTTGCGTATTTCTTTCTGGAGTTCATCTCCAAGCTGATCATAAGCTACCCGGTACTTTTCAAGGGATAATTCATCTCTGAATCGATATATGACTTTAAAGATCATATCTACAGTTTCCACATACTCACCATAGGGAATTGCTCCATCATACTCCAGAGAGATCACATATTTCCCCCCTTCATTCGTTCTGATAAACTGCTGAAGCCCCTCATCCACATCCTGTGGAGTGGTATTTCGTGCTGCGAGATCCACGGTGTAGATAATTCCTCCTCTTTTCTCAACTTCCTTTTTATCCAGTATTTTGGCATTTTGAGGAGGCAATAGCCGGGGCAAGCCAACCGCATTATATAGTAGAGGTGAGAGATCCATGTCTCCATGGGGGTAACCACCTTCCGCGATATGGAGAGCATTTATCTTTCGCATCTCCTGTCTGACCTGAGTCACCAACACCATGGGAATGGTTTGGTCGATCAGAAACAGGGCTATCAGGGAATTTTGATCCAGCTTAGTCACCCGGTTCTTCTCTTTCTGAATCAGCTCCTCAAGTTCGAGTAATGTGAAAGATTTTCCATTGAAGGCTAGAGAAGTACCTCCTTCGGCATCCTTCCCATAACTGATTCTGTACACCAGGTTCTCCTCCAAAAGCCTGTACTTTGAGATGGAAGGCAGGTCGGCTGTTATTCCCTTCGCTTCCAGATAGTGATCCAGGGTATTCTCTGCCTTGGATTTCACATAGAGGCTCTTTTGGGAATCATTCCACCAGATGATCAATTCATCACCATTTTGTTCAAACTCTAAAGAAGTGCCAGGGAATCCCTCTCTTTCGGATAGAATCAGCGAATTACCTTCGGTTTTCAAAATGTAGTCGCGTATCTCCATCCCTTCGGAATAGATAAACCTGCTATCCATAATAAGCAGGCTATTACTGAAATTGTCCTCTCCCTGCTTGATCCATAAGCCCCAGAGCTGCTTATCAATGGAAATTTGAGAACCATCTGTTCCTTTCAGGGTAAAATCAGCAAAGAGGAAAAATATAATAAGTGCGAATGGAACAACTAGCATGGCTTTTAGCTTTGCAGGCATTCCTGATCTTGTTTTATTCATCATGGCTATTCGTTTTTTAATGGGTTTTAAATTGAAGTTGTTTACAAGCTCTACAGAGTGATACCCGATCACCTGTCTCAGCAATAACGATTGGTAATCAAACAGTTCAATTCCCTTCCCTAAGACCTGCCGGTCAGCAATGTACTCGTGTGTTGTTTTCAGGGCCTTCCTCATTTGCCAGGCAAATGGATTAAACCACTGAAAAACAGCAAGTCCGTGTGCAAAAAGATGATCCATGGAGTGCTTTTGCCTGATGTGGGCCTTTTCATGCTCAAGCACATGGTCTAACTCGGACTTGTCAAAGGATCCGTTGTTGATAAACAAAAAGCGAAAAAAGGAGAATGGAGAGATATCTTCCTGGATCTCGACCATCCTGAATCCTGCCTGCCGGGTTACCCTGTTTCGTTTTGCCAGCAGGAAGAGTCGGACGACCAGGTAGATAAACCTGGATAGGAAGTAGACCACTCCAATTATATATATAAACAATAAAATTTTTGAAAATGAGAAGACATTTCCCCAGCCTACCTTCTGCCTGCCTCTTTCGGCCCCACCTTTCTCCATCTGTGATCCATGAGCTCCCGCCAAGGGAATCTGTCCGCCTTCATCCAATTGAGGATTGAGTCCTCTGCTATTCCCCGCACTGTGCTCTCTACCCGGTTCTGCACCAAAGTCGGCATCTATCCACCTGATCATTTCCTCGTAACCGCTGCGGAATTTTGTAATATTCCGGGCCGGTCTCTCCAGTGAACTCCCCTGTGGGATCATAAAACTCATATGTACCAGAGGGACAATCAGGGCCAGAATCAGGCTTCCCACCAGGAACAACCTATTGAAATTAAAATAGGTCTCCTTCCTAAGAAACAGCCAGTATGCCAGGTATAGCAAAGAGAGACAGAGCCCTGTCTCCAGCAGGTATATCATGAAATGCACCACGACTTCCTACTTTTTCTTTTTTTGCTTTAGTTCTTCCAGCATTCTGAGGGCTTCATCCACCTCATCCACATCCAGATCCTTCTTCTCGGAGAAAAAATTCACCACCTCTTTAAGGGAGTTGCCGAAGTAGTTATTCATCAGACGGCCCATCTGATCGCTTCGGTACTCCTCTTTGCTTATTAATGGAAAATACTGGTAGGATCCCCCGTAGGTTTTAAAGGAGACAATCTCTTTCTTCACCAACACCCTTACAATGGTCGAGATGGTATTGTAGGGAGGTGCCGGATCGGGGAAATGCTCCTGGATATCCTTGATAAATCCACGTTCGAGGTCCCACAGTATTTGCATAATCCTCTCTTCTGCTTTGGTCAGGGTTACCATTTGATCACCTTTTTGCGTTATTACAAGACAAACATATAACTTATTTATTAGTTCTGCAAACTTATTATTAAGTTTAGTTGATCATTCGTACCTCAGTACATTCACCGGATTCTGCCTGGCCACCCTGTATATCTGTAGTGTAATGGTAAAAATGGATATGATTAGCGCTGCCAAACCCGCCAATACAAAGATCCACCAGGAGATAGAAGTGCGATAGGCAAAATCCTGCAGCCAGCGATTCATGGCAAACCAGGCTATGGGACACGACAAAACGTAAGCCACAACCACCCATTTCAGGAGATCTCTGTTTAAGAGAAGAATGATCTGAGGGACCGTTGCCCCGTTTGCTTTACGGATTCCCACCTCCTTGAACCGGCGAGCCACTAACAGCCCGCTGATTCCCATCAGGCCAAGACAGGAGAGCAAGATGGCAACGATAGCAGCATAGGCTATAATCTGACTCCAGCGATCCTCTTTTTTATATTGACCATCCAGTATATCTTCCATCATGGTGTAATTCCACGAAAACTCAGGGACAGTTTCCTTCCATACTTTCTCGGTGTGCTCAAGGACAGTAGCCAACTGTCCGGCTTCGGCATGTACAAACAGATAACCGATATTATTGAAATAAGAATTATGGAGTACCAGGGACTGAATCTCCTCATGCATCGAATCGAAATGAAAATCCTTCACAACTCCAATGATATCTACCGTCCAGTCTTCACCACTAAGATTTATCCGCTCGCCAACTGGATCTTCAAGCTTTAATTCCCGAACCAGGGTTTCATTTACGATTACTCCAGTTATGCTGTCCTGTGAAAAATCAACGGTAAAGCCCCTTCCTTCAAGAAGTTCTAGCCCCATAGTTTCCAAGTAGTCCGCATCAATCCTTAAAAGTCGAATTTCAATATTTCTACCTTCGGAATTCATTTGGCCTACCGAACTGCTACCAGAGTCAAAGTTACGGTCACTCATGGTCACCGACTTTACACTGGGGGACTCAAGGATCAGCTCTTTCAAGGTGTTTATTTTCCTTGCTTCGAAATCCACATGGACAGCAATAGTGTTTTCAGTATTAAATCCTACATCCTGATTCTTAAGATATGTGAGCTGCTTTAAAATTGTCCCACCTGAAATAAGCAGAGAAATTGCAATAAAAAACTGAAGGACAATGGATAAGCGTGCAAGTCCATTTCGGCGAAGTGAGAGCATCTCCTTTCGGAGCAGGCGAAGAGGCTGAGCCCTGCGAAGCAGGTAGATCCCTATAAAGGCACTTGTACCGAGCACGATAAACAGGAGTAAAGAGAGGAGGAAAACAAAATTGATTCCCCTTTCATACAAGCTAAAGGTCAGGTCTTCACCAGCCAGGTTATTGAACACAGGGATAAATTGCTCCGCAAGGATAATGCCCAATGAGAGGGAAGCCAGGGTCAGGACCAAGGACTCTACCATAAATTGCACCAAAATCTGCCATGGTGTTCCCCCCAACACAGTCATCATACCGAAATCACCGAGACGGTTTAATGCAGTTCCAGTGGAGATCATCACATAATTGAAACAGGCTATCAATAAGATCAGAACTGCGATACTTGACAGAAGATAAATCGAGTTGAGATTCCCCCGGACCAAATAATCTCCCCCAATATGGTCTGATTGGAGGTAGATATCGCCATATGGCAAAAAATGAAAAGCAAAGTTATGTTCATCTTCCTCCACGTAGCCAAATTTAATGGCATCTTGAATAACTTCTCCATAAATCTCCTCCACCAGGGATTGTGAGGTTTCCTCCAGCCTAAGCTGGTCGTTGGTTTCATCCAGCAAGACGAAGGTATTGGTATTCCCACCGTAGTCATTGCTTTGAGAATAGGATTTCGCATTGTCATATGGAACCAACAGGCTCCATTTAAATGAAGTATTCTCAGGAGGATCAGAAATAATGGCAGTTATGGTATAGAGATTGCCCGGGGCTTTTTCCGGAAATTTGATGGACTGTCCGATTAGGTCCTCAAGGATTAGCAGGCTATCCTGGAAGATTTTGTGAGCTACATGCTCGGTAAGAACCACGCTTTTTGGCTCTTTAAGTGGATTTAACTGATCGCCTGCAATTATCTTGTAAGAAAACATTGAAAAAAAGGTGGAATCCACGAATCCAATAGCTTCAGAAAACAGATCCTCCTTTGGGCCTATAAATGCCCGGGCATTTCTCAATCGGCAGGTGGCCTCCACTCCGGGAATCTTTTCATTAAGGATCTCTGCCATTTCAGCGGGCTGATATGAACTGAAGTTGATATCACTGTCAGCAGGTTTCAAGCTGCTGTAGGTCAAGTAAATATGGTCCCCATTTTGATGGAATTTATCACAATTCATTTCCCTGCTAACATGCAAAAAAATTATAATCACAATGGCTATCCCAAATGAGAGCCCCAGGAGATTAATCAGGGTTCGGCCACGTTGCTTTACAAGGTTGCGGAAGGCGTATTTAAAGTAACTGGCTATCATAAGTCTTGTGTTTTCCACTCTGGTGCCAAATAGATGCCAGAAATTAGTCTTATGGGTTAATATGTTGTTTTATAGAACAATACATACTCTTATGGTTCGACATTTACAAAACTAGTGTTCAGTTTCTGAACAATTGCTGTCAGCTTTTCGAACGATTACCCTAAATTTACTTGGAATAATCTAATTATGGTCCCTGCCCGAATATTGATTGTTGATGATAACATCCAAATCCTGGAGTCACTCAGGATACTTTTAAAAGATGACTTTAAGGAAATCGATGTGGTTACCAAACCCTCCCGTTTGCCCGAAATGCTCTGGCGAAACACTTATGATATGGTGATGCTGGATATGAATTTTGCCAGAGGTGAAACCTCAGGCAATGAAGGTATCTTTTGGTTAAATGAGATTAAAAAATCAGATCCCACCCTGCCGGTTATTCTTATCACTGCTTATGGAGATATTGAATTGGCTGTGAAGGCTGTCCAGAAGGGGGCCACAGATTTTATTACCAAACCCTGGAACCCTGAGAAACTGATTGTGACGCTCAAGAATACCTACCGCTTGAGAAAATCGGGACAGGAGGTAAAAAAACTAAAGAATCGGCAAGAGCAATTGTCTGCTGATCTGGACCGAAATTTCCAAATGTTTCAGGGTTCCTCTTTTGCTATGAAAGAGCTTATGGATACCCTGGACAGGGTGGCAAAGACCGATGCAAGTGTTCTAATTCTGGGTGAAAATGGCACTGGCAAAGAGTTGATTGCCCGTGAAATTCATCGGCGATCAAAACGATATAATCAGATCTTTGTTGGGGTTGATCTTGCCTCCATCACCGAATCGCTTTTTGAAAGCGAAATGTTTGGCCATGTGAAAGGGGCTTTTACCGATGCAAAAGAGGATCGTGCCGGACGCTTTGAGAACGCTAACGAGGGCACACTCTTCCTGGATGAGATTGGCAATGTCCCCCTGGCCATTCAGGCCAAACTACTGCAGGTGATCCAGAATCGCGAGATTATCAGGGTTGGTGACAATAAGCCTGTCCAAATGGACATCCGATTAATCACTGCCACCAACAAAAGCCTGAAGAAAATGATTTCAGAGGGCTCTTTTAGGGAGGACCTCTTCTATCGGCTCAACACAGTAGCCATTGAAGTTCCACCTCTCAGAGAGAGGGATGAGGATATCATTCAGCTGGCCATGCACTTCTTGGAGCAATACAGTCGGAAATATGATAAACCCGGATTGTTTATCAATGGCAAAGCCCGGCAAAGGCTTCAGGAGTATCCCTGGCCAGGCAATGTCAGGGAGTTAAAACACACCATGGAGAGGGCAGTAATTCTGGGAAAGAATGTTGGGTTGGGACCAGAGGATTTGCATCTGTTTAATTCAACTCAAGAAGTGGAAGCGGATTCATTCCGACTGGACGATGTGGAAAAGAGAACCATTCTCAGGGTCATGGAAAAGTGCAGAGGCAACCATTCCAAAGCTGCCCAGATGCTGCATATTTCAAGGACTACACTCTACGCAAAAGTTAAGAAGTATGAGATATAACCGCTTTTATATCTCCATTGTTTTCAACTGCTTGCTTATTTTTGCAGCTGCTTTTCTCTTCTTCTATTTTCTGAATACACGACAACAACCCTCTACAGCGGTGGGAGTGGCAGTGGTGGCCTTGTTGCTTCTCTTCAGATTGATCATTTTTGTGAACCGGTCCAATCGGATGCTTAGCAATTTCCTGATCCATATGCAGGAGAACGATCCCTCGCTAAGTTACACCCGTCGTTATACAGATAAAAATTTCAAAGGACTCAATGAAAGCCTGGAGAAACTGATTCATGAGTTCAAGGAGAATCGCATAGACCTCGAGGTTCAAGCGCAATACCTGGAAGCAATCCTGGGCAATATTTCCACTGGAATCATCAGCTTTGACGATTCAGGAAAGGTTCGGACCATGAACTCTGCGGCAAAAAGCTTACTGGCCATCGGATCCATCACCCGGCTGAAAGAGTTAGATAAGAACAATCCGAGACTGCGAGAGAAGATGTTAAATGCAGGACCTAAAAATGAATTTGTTGAACAGATTAACTCAGGCGGAAGAAACATTCAGCTGTCGGTTAACAGCTCACAGATAAAATTGGGCCCTGATACCATACACATCCTATCGCTTAACGACATCAGCATGCAAATGGAGGAGCAGGAGATCAGATCCTGGAAAAAATTAATCCGGGTCATTAACCACGAGATCATGAACTCCATGACACCCATCATTACCCTGGCCATGGCCATCCGCCGCAAAATGGAAAAGGGTTCTCCAGATGCAGTGGAAGATGCTGTACAGAGTGCAGCGATCATTGAGGAGCGCTCAGAAGGACTGGTGAACTTCATCGAGCGATATAAAAAACTCACCGGTCTTCCCCCCATAAAAAAGAGCAGATTAAAGGTGACCGATCTATTTAACAATGTGGAACAACTCTACAGGGAAGAACTGAAGGGAAAAGCAATAGCTCTACATTGCCAGCAGAACTGCACCACCGAGTTGGATGCAGATGAGCAGATGATGGAACAGGTATTGATCAACCTGTTGAAGAACGCTATGGACGCAGTCAGGAATTCCAAGGACCCGGAAATAAAATTGTCCTGTTACACCGATCCCAATAATCTTATCTGCCTCTCTATCCAGGACAATGGGGAGGGGATTCAAGCCGATAAACTGGAACAGGTTTTTGTGCCATTTTTCACCACCAGGAAAGAGGGATCGGGCATTGGATTAAGCCTCTGCCGTCAGATTATACGACTCCATGAGGGGCAAATAACCATTAAATCTGAACCAGGAGAGGGTACCAGGGTATTCATTAGAGTTTAAATAGCATCACTCCTCCGTAGAGAGGCTGAATACCCCTTCCACCAGCAGTGAAGACAGGTCATCTTCCAGAATTTCGGTGAATCCCTGCCGCGTTACTCCCGTTTGAACAGGCATCTTCCTGAAGGTATAGGATTGACCGTTCTCCTCCAGAAGAATCAACACAAAATCCCTGTCTGGTTCCCGAATTAATGCCGTTTCGGGTAGGGCAAGTGCCTCTCTTTCACAGGTAATAATCTCCGCTTCCACATACATATTGTCCAGGAAGAGACTGCTCTCCTCTGGTTTTATGGTGGCATAACACTGCACCGATCTGGTCTCGGCGGATACGGCTTTACCCAATTGACTCAAAGTTGCATTGAACTTCATCTCAGGCCTGTCTGGCACTGAAAAAACTACCTCCTGGCCTTCAATTAATTCTCCCATTGAGTTTTCAAACACCTGCAATTTTAGCCTCAAGTTATGGGTATCAATGATTTCTATGGGGGTTTCATTTAACTCAATATATTGGCCTAGCACTAACTCCTGTCTTGTAATAAACCCATTGATGGGTGAGATCAACGACTGAAAGGGAACAACATTTCCTTGTTCCACCTGTGAAGGATCTATATGGATCATTTTTAACCTGCTCTTCAGACCTTCTGCCTTGGCCTGGGTGGTTCTCAGATCACTCTCGGCCTTCAGGAAATCCTTTCGTGCTATAATATTCTCCTCTGAAAGCGATTTCAGCCTGTCAAAATCAGCCTGTAACAATTTCAACTGCTGGAAAGCCTCTGCATAGGTTTGTTGTAAAAGAATGATCTCATTGCTTTCCAATGTAAAAAGGATGGCTCCTTTTTTCACATAATCACCGTTAGAATGGTATATCTGCCGCACCCGTCCCGAGATCAGGGTGCTAATTTCAGCTGCACCCGTCCTGGAAGCCACAATAAAGCCATGGGTCTTGATGGAATTGCTGAACCTTCTGGGAAGAGGGGTTCCAATCTTCATTCCTGCTGATTCAAATTGTTCCCTGGTGAGTGTAATATCTCCCGATTCAACGGGTGTAACTTCCACCGCTTCTTTCAGAGAGCCTTCCCCCTTCCCCTTACCCATTTGACAGGAGGAAAGGCTTAGAATTATGGGAATCGATAAAACAAATAAGGAATATTTCATACGCTTAGTTAATTATCAAAGGTCAGGTAATTAATCTCAAGCAACAGCTGATTGTAACTACTGAGGTTCTCAAGGTAATTCAACTCAATATCTATGGCCCGGTCCATGCTGGCAGCCAACCTGAAAAAATCGATCTCACCTGATGAGAAACTCAGTTGAGCGGAACGTACCAGTTCAGCGGAGAGCGTTTTCCCTGTATCTTCATAGTATGCGATGGCCTCCTTGTATTTCACCAGTCCGGCTTCCAGTTCAGCCACCCTGTTTTCATAATTCCTGATGTAATGGGTCTGAAGATGTGTAGTTGCCTCCAGGGCAAACTGCCTGGCCTTCACCTTGGCTCTTTGTTCGCTAAAAAAGATGGGGACACCCAGACCCACTTCAAATCCCTGGTAGTTTCTGGCACCTGTATGCCTGTTTGTCCCATTGAAGTAACCCAGGGTTAAATCCGGTAGGAGCAGATGTTTCTCTACTTTTAACTCAGCCCCCTCCTTCAAAACGGCATTTTCCAGGTATAACAATCGGGGATCTGATGCTACACTGTCCACCTGCATCACCACCATCTCAAGGATTTTTTCAAGAACGACAAAAAGACTGTCGAATTGCATCAGGGTGGACAGGTTTCTGTAAGCAATATCGATATCGTACTGCATCTGGCGCTGAAGCAGCAAGACTTCCTGCTGCCTCGATTGAGCATTCAGCAGTTCCAGGTAGGTCATTGCCCCCTGATCATAACTTCGTTTGGCAGCCGATGAGAAGCGAGAATAGAGGCTGTCAATCTGGTGATAAACCTGCTTTCGGTTCTGCAGGTATACAAGGCGATAATAGGCCTTCGAAACCTCCCGGGTCACCTCTCTCTTTTTACCCTCATATTCATTGACCGCCATGTCATATCCAATGGTATTTGCCTTTTTCCTGGCAGAATATACCGTTGGGAAGTCGAAGCGCTGCTCCCCCCCAATCACACCTATGGGATAGTTGTTATCCGCAATGTTATTTTCATCATAGCTGTAATAGAAATTGGTTTTATCAATGGAATAGGCGGTTCGTATCAGGGCTTTTTGCTCCTCTGTCCTTAACCGCGAGGCCTCCAGCTCCCCGTTGTTCATGTAGGCACGTTCCAGCACTCCGGGCAAAGACAAGACCACGGGTTCATCACCCACTGGATCAGGTAATTGAGAAAAACCCAAAGCGGGGATTAATAACAAAAGGAGAACTTTAACTCCCTTTTGCCTTTTAAATCGGGGTGGCCACAAGCTGATCCCGGTGATTTCGTCCACCACAGCATACAAGAGGGGAAGGGCCAGCATGGTAAGCAGGGTGGAGGTAATCAGTCCTCCGATCACCACCGTGGCCAGAGGTCGCTGCACTTCAGCACCTGCTGAAGTGGATATGGCCATGGGTAAGAAGCCCAGCGCTGCCGCTCCAGCGGTCAGTAAAACCGGACGTAAACGCTCGCGTGTTCCTTTCAGTACCCTTTCCCTCATATCCTCAATACCCTGCTTTTTCAAATCTTTTAAGTGTTCTATTAAAACGATGCCATTTAACACAGCTACTCCAAAGAGGGCGATAAACCCGATTCCTGCCGAGATGCTAAATGGCATCCCCCGGATCCATAGCAAAAAGACCCCACCCACAATGGAGAGAGGAACAGCGGTGAATATCAGGGCCGCTTCCTTAAAGGAGCTAAAGGCAAAATGCAGAAAAATAAAGATCAGAAGCAGGGCAATGGGAACAGCCAATTTTAGCCTTTTGGAAGCATTCCGAAGATTTTCAAACTGACCTCCATAATCGATATAGTAACCGGCCGGCAATTCAAGCTCCCTGCTAAGGATGGTTTCAATATCGTTGACCACCGATTCCAGGTCGCGATTACGCACATTCACACTGACCACCACCCTTCTGCGTGTATCATCCCTGGAGATTTTTGCTGGTCCTGTTGAATAGTTGATATCCGCCAGCTCCCGCAAAGGAACCTGGCTTCCATTAGCCAGTTCAATCGGAAGGTTTCTAATGTGTTCAATGTCCTTGCGAGACCCTGGCTCTAGCCTCACCACCAGGTCGAATCGCTTCTCACCCTCAAAAACCACCCCGGCAATTGCCCCCCCAAAAGCCATGGAAACATAGTTATTTAACTCTTCAATGGATTGGCCATAGATTGCTACTTTGTTCCTTCTGTACTTGATACTCATCTGTGGCAAACCGGCTGTTTTCTCCAGTATCACATCTGCCGCCCCCGGAACATCAGAGATCAGTCTCTTCACCTGTTGGGCACGATCGGCCAGGATATCCAGATCTTCCCCAAAGATCTTTATGGCCAGGTCGGCTCTGACACCGGTAATAAGTTCATTGAATCGCATCTCAATGGGCTGGGTGAATTCATAATCAATTCCGGGAATTACAGTAAGCGCTTCCTTAAAGCGATCGGCCAGCTCCTCCTTGCTCTCTGCCGAAATCCAGGTATCTTTCGGATTCAGTTTAATAATCATATCGATCTCCTCCATGGACATGGGATCGGTGGGCACTTCTGCTGCGCCGATGCGGCAAACTATCTGATCCACCTCCGGAAAATGATCAATGAGGATATTTTCCATTTGCGTGCATAGTTCCACAGTTTTTGAAAGTGAGGTTCCTGTTTTCAATACAGGCTGGATCACAAAATCACCCTCATCCAAAGTGGGTACAAATTCCCCTCCCATTTTGGAAAATATGATTCCGGTGCCCACCAATGAAGCCAGTGCCAATCCGAAAATCACAGCTTTGTGGTCGTAGGACCAACGGATCACCGGATCGTAGGAACGGTAAAACAACTTCATGATAAAACGGGTCACTCCAAATTGCTTCTTTTTCTCGGGTCGGAGGAATAGGGCCGAAGCCACAGGAAGCCAGGTCATCCCAAAGAACATGGCTCCAAGAAGGGCAAAGCTGAATGAGAGAGCCATGGGACGGAACATTTTTCCCTCCACCCCGCTCAATGAAAGTACAGGAATGAATACAATCAGGATAATGACCTGACCAAATATGGCCGAGTTCATCATCTTTGAGGCACCCTGATAGGTGATCCTGTCCAAAACAGATTGCTTTTCATCGCCCGATTTTCCCTTCAATTCTCCCTGCTTGATGGTCAGCCTGATGGCAATGAATTCAACAATAAT
>RCNC010002484.1_pt1 | contig 12298 bp, 9 predicted proteins | sample 2041301 | NCBI WGS metagenome assembly RCNC01 (sample SAMN09708231, study PRJNA481090) | Marine sediment metagenome, whole genome shotgun sequencing project. | biome: marine sediment; feature: ocean; material: sediment; isolation source: Sewage treatment plant 13A marine sediment (STP13A) ... | reverse complement strand
ACTCTACCCAATGTAGAAAACTTCCTGCGTCATTGCCAGCGCAAGGACTACAAGGCGAAGAGCACCGTACTGAAGCAGGGAGATGCAGGCGATATACTCTACCTAATTCTCGATGGTTCTGTTTCGGTGATGGTGGAAGACGAGTCAGATCCCGGGCACATGCTGGTCGTGGCCTACCTCAATCCCGGTGACTTTGTAGGTGAAATGGGTCTTTTCGACCACGAACCCCCTGTGCGTAGCGCCATGGTTGTAGCCAAGACGCAGTGTGAGGTGGCCGAGATCTCCTACGAGCGCTTTCTCCAGATACGCAACCAGTTTCCCGACATCCTGTTCGCGGTATCCCGCCAGTTGGGTGCCCGCCTGCGCCAGACCACGCGCAAGCTCAGTGACCTGGCCTTCGTAGATGTCTCCGGACGCATTGCCCACACCCTGTTGGACCTGTGCAAGGAACCCGATGCGATGACCCACCCGGATGGCATGCAGATCAAGATTACCCGACAGGAACTGGGTAAGATTGTGGGCTGTTCCAGGGAGATGGCGGGGCGTGTGCTTAAAAACCTGGAGCAGGATGGACTGGTTGCGGTTTCCGGTAAGACTATGGTGGTTTTCGGGACTCGTTAGCTTTTAACTCCGCCGGGGTTACGCGGTACTCTGCTTTTTTGCTTCGAGGCGGCAGGGGGGCAGGGGCCTAAAAAAACAACTCGCGCAATTTCCGCCCAGGCTCCTCAGCCCGCATAAACGCCTCACCCACCAGAAACGACTGCACATTAGCAGCGCGCATCAACGCCACATCTTCCAGCGTATGAATCCCGCTCTCAGTCACCACCAGGCGATCTGCCGGAATATGTGACAACAGGTCCAGAGTGGTCTCAAGACGCGTTTCAAACGTGTGCAAATTCCGGTTGTTGATGCCGATCAGAGGGGTGGATAGTTCCAGTGCGCGCTCAAGTTCAGCCCTATCATGCACCTCAACCAGAACGTCGACGCCAACTTCCGCGGCAGTCTGCGCCAGCTCATGCATCTGGCTATCCTCCAGTGCGGCGACGATCAGCAGAATTGCATCGGCGCCGATGGCCCTGGCTTCAACCACCTGGTAGGAGTCAACGGTAAAGTCCTTACGCAGCACGGGCAGCTCGCAGGCCGCACGCGCTTGCTGCAGATAGGCATCGCTACCCTGGAAAAAATCCTGGTCGGTGAGTACTGAGAGACAAGTGGCACCACCGTCACTATAACTGCCTGCGATTTGCGCAGGTTGGAAATCCTCGCGAATAACACCCTTGCTGGGGGAGGCTTTCTTGACCTCGGCAATCACTGCGGGCTCACCCGCCCCTACCCGCTGCTGCAGTGCAGCACTGAAACCGCGCGGGGCAGTCTGTTCCTGCATACTTTGTTCCAGGCTGGCCAGGGAATTCGCCGCACGACGCTCAGCGATTTCTTGCGCCTTGCGCGCCAATATCTTGCGCAGGATGGTGGGTGGCGTTACTGCCATGGCCTCAACCCTGCCCGCGCATCAGTTGGGTGAAATCGATAAACTCACTGAGTTTCTGTGCCGCCAGCCCGCTGGCCAGTGCATCTTCCGCCATGTCTACGCCATCTGCCAAAGTCGCAGCGACACCACTGACGTAGATCGTCGCACCGGCATTGAGGGCGATGATAGCCGCAGCTTTTTGCGATGGCGCATCCTCGGCACCGGACAAGGCCCCGCGAATCAGTGCGGCGGAGGCGGCAGCACTGTTGACGGAAAGGCCTTCCAGGTCCTGGCGCTGGATTGAAAACTCCTCGGGACTGATATGGTAGGTTTCAATGCTACCGTTGCGCAGCTCCGTAACCTGCGTGCCGGCGGCGATGGATATCTCATCCAGCCCGTCATCAGAATGCACTACCATGGCATGTTCGGCACCGAGCACCTTGAGTACTTCCGCCAGCGGCCGGCACAAGTCTGCCGAGAACACCCCGACAACCTGGCGCTTCACACCCGCCGGATTGGTCAGTGGTCCCAGGATGTTGAACATGGTGCGCATCCCCAGCTCCCTGCGCGGGCCAATGGCATAACGCATGGCGCTGTGGTGCGCTGGGGCAAACATAAAGCCCACGCCCACTTCATCGATCGCCCGCGCCACCTGCTCTGGAGCCAGGTCCAGGGGGACGCCCAGGTACTCAAGGACATCGGAGCTACCACTGGTACTGGAGACCGAGCGATTGCCATGCTTGGCAACCTTCGCCCCTGCGGCGGCCACCACAAAACTGGACGCGGTGGAAACATTGAACAGGTTGGCACCATCGCCACCGGTTCCCACCAGATCCACCAGATGCTCACCTTCCACCTCAACCGGAGTGGCCAGTTCGCGCATAACCTGGGCAGCGCCTGCAATCTCGTCGATGCTTTCCCCTTTCATACGCAGGGCGACCAGCAGGCCGCCAATCTGCGCGTCTGTGGCCTCGCCAGACATCACCAGGCGCATCACTGCGGCCATAGCCTCCTGACTGAGACTTTCGCCTTCCACCACGGTGGCCAGGGCTTGTTGGATAGTCATTGCATAACCCCCTACTGTTCCAGAAAATTGCGCAGCAGGTCATGCCCGTGCGCAGTAAGTATGGACTCGGGGTGAAACTGCACCCCCTCGATTGCCAACTCCCTGTGGCGCAGGCCCATGATTTCGTCGACCTCACCCGCTTCGGTACAAGTCCAGGCGGTGATCTCCAGACAGTCGGGCAGACTGTCTTTTTCCACCACCAGACTGTGATAACGGGTGGCTTCAAAAGGCTGACTGAGCCCGCGGAACACACCCTCACCACGATGGTGGATGGGAGAGGTCTTGCCGTGCATCACCTTGCGCGCGCGCACCACCTTGCCGCCAAATACCTGCCCGATACTCTGGTGGCCAAGGCAGATACCCAATAGCGGCACAACGCCCGCGTACTGGCGAATCACATCCATGGAGATACCCGCTTCATTGGGCGTACACGGGCCGGGAGAAATCACAATGTTCTCCGGCTGCAGGGCCGCAATATCAGCGACGGTGATCTCATCATTGCGCACCACGTGCACATCGGCGCCCAGTTCACCCAGGTACTGCACCACGTTGTAGGTGAAGGAATCGTAATTGTCTATCATCAACAACATGCTCAATCCTCCCCCGCCAATACCATGGATGCGGCCCGGAACATGGCCCGCGCCTTGTTGTGCGTTTCCTTCCACTCCAGCTTCGGTACCGAATCGGCTACGACACCGCCGCCCGCCTGTATATACAGTGTGCCGTCCTTGATCACAGCGGTGCGAATGGCAATAGCCGTATCCATATCTCCCGCCCAGGAAATATAGCCCACAGCGCCACCGTAAACACCCCGCTTGACCGGCTCCAGCTCGTCAATTATTTCCATGGCGCGAATTTTGGGCGCGCCACTCAGGGTACCGGCGGGTAAGGTAGCCCGCAGTACATCGATGGCCGTCTTGCCAGCTTGCAGGCGGCCGGTGACGTTGGACACAATATGCATCACGTGGGAGTAGCGCTCCACCACCATCTTGTCGGTTAACTCCACCGAGCCGGTTTCAGCGATACGCCCCACATCGTTGCGCCCCAGGTCAATCAGCATCAGGTGCTCGGCGATTTCCTTGGGATCCGCCAGCAGCTCCGCCTCCATGGCATCATCCTCTTCCGCGCTGTGCCCCCGACGCCGGGTGCCGGCGATCGGGCGCACCGTCACCTCACCTTTTTCCAGGCGGGCCAGGATTTCCGGAGAGGAGCCTACGATGTGGAAGTCTTCCAGGTCCAGGAAATACATATAGGGAGAGGGATTGAGATTACGCAGGGCGCGATACAGGTTCAGCGGTGGCGCAGTAAAGGGAATGCTCATGCGCTGGGACGGCACTACCTGCATCACATCCCCGGCCAGCACATACTCCTTGACCTTGTCGACACTCGCTTCGTACATTTCCTGGGTAAAATCCGACTGCGCCTGCTGTTCCAGCACTGCACTGTCCGCCGCATCCAGCACCACCTCAGGTAACGGCGCCATCGGCTCACGCAGGCGCTGCACCAATGCAGCCAGGCGTGCATGAGCTTCGCCCAAAGCGTTTTCCCGCGCCGGGTCCGCATTCACAATAAGGCGGATGGTGCCCGCCAGGTTGTCGAACACCAGTACTTCTTCGGACAACATCAACAAAATATCCGGTGTTCCAAGACCGTCCGGCGGCGTACCCGCCTGCAGACGCGGCTCAACATAGCGCACAGTGTCGTAGCCAAAGTAGCCTACCAGACCGCCATGAAAAACCGGCAGCTCATCGCGGGGCGCTGTGCGGTAGCGATGCTGGAACGCCTCCGCATAAGCCAGCGGATCGGCGACTTCCTCGCTTTCGCTCAGCTGGCCATCGACCCAGATCTCAGCGCGATGATCAAACACCTTCAACAGCGTACGGCAGGGCAAGCCGATAATGGAATAACGGCCCCACTTTTCACCGCCCTGTACCGATTCGAAGAAATAGGAGTAAGGCCCTTCCGCCAGTTTGCGGTAGGCACTAATGGGTGTTTCAAGATCAGCCAGCACTTCACGGCTGACCGGTATACGGTTGAAGTCCTGCGCTGCGAGCGCAGCAAATTCCTGCTGTTTCATGGGGAGTCCTCGGAGAATCTATGAGCGAAAAAAGGTCGTGGCAAAGCCCTGGCTACCATCGCCAGCGGGTGACCTCACGCATCGACAGGCTGTCGGTGCTGTTTCGCAGAGCTGTTTGCACAGCAATCTCCAAGAAATAGGGGGGTCTATTGTACATATCGGGTGGCGGTTGGCAAAGTGTGGAATCTTGTGGAATTTTGTCGGTTGGCTGTGGGACTGGCATGCTTTATCAGAGTGGTTAGATCGGTTTGGAGCTTCGAGGCGGCTTTGTCGGGGCAAACTGCCCATTCGCTCAATACCCCACCATTCGCTCTTTGGGCAGTTTGCCCCGACAAAGCCTCGCATCGCGCAAGAATCAGGTTCTCAGCCTCGTTCAGGTTTACTCCGAAACAGTGTTTGCATCCGGGTGGGGGTATAGCCCAAAGAGCGAATGGTGGGGTATTGAGCGAATGGGCTATACCCCCACGCGGATGCAAACACCGGAACCCCGGAAAAGCCTAGCCCGCCACAGCAGCCAATTCAGCCCGCATCCGCGCAATCACCGCCGCATAATCCGGCTGCTTAAAAATCGCGGATCCGGCCACAAAGGTATCCGCCCCCGCCGCCGCTATCTCAGCAATATTTGCCGGCGTAACCCCCCCATCAACCTCCAGGCGAATATCCAGTCCCGAATTATCAATCAGCGCCCGAGCCTCGCGCAGTTTATCAAGCGTCGCAGGAATGAAAGACTGCCCGCCAAACCCGGGGTTAACGGACATCAGCAGTACCATATCGACTTTATCCAGCACATAACGCAAGGCGTCCAGCCCCAGGTGCGGATTGAAAACCAGGCCAGATTTACAACCCGCATCGCGAATCATTTGCAGGGAACGGTCCACGTGAGTGGAGGCATCCGGGTGGAAAGTAATGTAGCTGGCACCGGCCTCGGCGAAGTCGCCGATGAGCTGGTCCACCGGACTTACCATGAGGTGGACATCGATGTCGGCTGTCACGCCATGCTTGCGCAGGGCGGTGCAGACCATGGGCCCGATGGTCAGATTTGGCACATAATGGTTATCCATCACATCAAAGTGCACGATGTCAGCGCCGGCGGCGAGCACAGCATCAACCTCTGCACCGAGACGGGCGAAATCGGCGGACAAGATGGACGGGGCTATAAAATAATCGGGCATGGTGGACTCCGGGCTGCTTTGAGGGCGCTATTCTAACTTCTAATCGCGGCGGGTACACGGGGATATCGGCGTTGCAGGCGCAATTTTATTCGGCGTATCAGCAAGCGCAGGCACAGCGGTTCTAGCGGGCGGATTTCACCTGCTCATCCAGCGCCTGCAGCCGCTCGGGTGTACCCACATCCGCCCAGTGCCCGGCGAAATAACGGGCGCCCAGGCTGGCAGTGCTGATAGCCGCATCCAGCAGCGGGCGCAGGGGCAACTTCCCCGGTGCCATGCCTGCGAAAAATGTCGGTGTATAAATACCGACTCCCGCATAGGTCAGGCCTGTGCTGCCGGGTTCGAGGAAGCGTACCAGCCCTTCGTCATCCAGTTTGAAATCGCCCTGCGGGTGCTGCACAGGATTGCCCACCATCACCAGGTGAGCCGTTTCCCCGGAGCGCAGCAAGTACGTTGCGAGCTGCGCAAAGGGGTAGTCTATCCAGATATCGCCATTGACCACCATAAAAGGTGCATTTCCCAGCAGCGGCATGGCCTGGTAGATACCACCGGCGGTTTCCAGTGGCTCATCCTCCGGCGAATAGGTAATTGACGCGCCCCAGCGCTCGCCAGAGCCACAGTAATCCATGATCTGCTGCGCCAGGTGAGAGACATTGATTACCAGCTCGGTGATGCCAGCGCTGACCAGGCGCAGGATATGGTGCTCGATCAGTGGCATGCCGGCCACCCGCAGCAAGGGTTTGGGCGTGTGGTCGGTCAGTGGTCGCATGCGCTCGCCCACTCCCGCTGCCAATATGATTGCCTTCAAAGTGCCCTGCTCCATTCCTGCTGCGCTATGCGGGGGGACAGCTGGCGGTTAAACCAATCCCCGAATTCCTTAAACTCCGGTTGCTGCGAGGCATACTGCTGCACTATCTCAAGCACATAGTGGAGCACCAGTGGCAGGTCATCCAGGTAGACGGGTTTACCATCGCGCAGGTAGAGACGGGCGAAGGTGCCCAGCACCTTGATGTGCCGCTGCAGGCCCATCCAGTCAAACCAGCGCAGGAACACAGCGTCATCCACTTGCGGCAATTGCCCGCGCTCGTGCATGCTCTCCAGGTAGACCAGCGCCCAACTGCGGACCTGCCCGGGCGACCACTGGATATAGCAATCGCGCAACAGGGATACCAGGTCGTAGGTCACAGGTCCAACCACTGCGTCCTGGAAATCAATCACCGCCAGCTGGTCAGCAGCGGCCAGCATCAGGTTGCGACTGTGAAAATCGCGGTGTACCAATACCCGGGGCTGCTCCAGCGCGTTGTCGATGAGGCAGGCAAAAAACCGCTCGAGCATGGCTTCTTCGATGGCATCCGGGCAGTAACCCAGCAGGGCCTGCACAAACCAGCTGGAAAAACGCCCCAGCTCCTCGCCCAACAGCTCCCGGTCATAGTCCCCCAGCCCGGCGCCCTCCACATTGGCCAGCGCCATCTGCTCCAGTACCTTAAAGGCACTGCGGTAGTACCCGTCCACCGCACTGCCCTGGAGCGCCGGCAGTAGTAGCTCATCACCCAAGTCCTCCAGCAGCAGGAACCCGCGCGCCAGGTCAGCCCCAAACAGGGCCGGCACTTTGACACCGGCGGCAGCGAGCAACTCACGCACCGCCAGGAAGGCCTCATTCTTCTCCGTGGCCGGGGGCGCTTCCACCAGCACATAACTGACACCCCCCAGCCGGGCACGAAAATAGCGGCGATTGCTGGCATCCCCAGCCACTATGGCAAGGTCCGGCGTGGCAGGCTCCGCAGGGAGGCCAAGAATCGACATAGCCCAGGGCATCAAGCCATCGGGGGCGGCGCGCGGTGACACAAAACTCTCCTGATTCAAAATTTGACGGACAAGGGCGAGGGGATGCTTTAGAATCCGCCTCTAGCCTGCAACTAACCCTGACTTCAATGACATTTAACTGCGCCACCCCTCCTCTTTGCCTTGCGCATGCCTTACGGCTAACCGCAATCGCACTGGGACTGACCCTGTCAGTGTCCTCAGCGTCACAGGATACCAACCCGGGGGACTGTGCCGTCAATGGTAATAAGGACATTGCGGACTGCGCTCCACAGGCGGTCCCTGCCGGGGACGCAATGGCCCGGGAACTGGATTGGGTTCCTATAGACGCGGTTGCCCCGCAAGAACGTGACCGGCAATGTATTAGTTGTGGTGGCCAGTATGTCGATCCTTTGGCGGGAGAGGACACCAGCACCCCACCGGAGGACTCGCAAATTAGTGCCCGCGCCAACAATGGCCAAGTACAGGATGACGAAATCATTCTGGACGGCGGTGCCGAGGCGATACAGGGCTATCGCCACATGTCCGGCGACAAGGTGTTGATCGATCGCGAACAGGAGTCCGCCACGATTACCGGCAATGTCACCCTGCGTGAACCCGGTGTCCTGTTACTGGGCAACAGTGCAACAATCTATTCGCAGACCGGTGAGGCGACCGTCACCGATGGCAGCTACCTGTTCCACCAGGAGCATATGCGTGGAACTGCAGATTTACTGGAACGGGACGCCGAGGGCCTGATCCATATTCACGGTGGCAACTTCAGTTACTGTGCCCCCGGGGAAGAAGACTGGGCTATTCGGGCCGACACCATAGAACTGGACCTCGATGAGGGGCTGGCCAGAGCCAGGGGCGCTCGCATTGATGTCGAGGGTATACCCGTCTTTTATACGCCCTGGCTGCGCTTTCCCCTGGACGACCGCCGCCGCACCGGCTTCCTGTGGCCCGATTTTGGTAACGACAGTACCGGTGGCCTGGATATCACCGTGCCGTTCTATATCAACCTGGCACCCAACTACGACGCCCTCTACTCACCCCGCTTTATAGAGGAGCGGGGCCTGAATCACGAACTGAAAGTGCGCTACCTGAACCCGATCATCGGTCACTGGACGCTCGGCGGCGCCTACATGAGTAACGATGACAAGTACGAAGACCAGAGCCACGACAGGTGGCTCGGCGTGGTACGACAGAACGGCCTGCTCCAGCAACGCTGGCGCTCACGTATCGATTACAGCAAGGCCAGTGACGTCGACTATTTGAAAGACCTGGAAGTATCCAGTCTCGACGCCCAGCGCAAGACCAGCCTGCTGCAACTGGGTTCCCTGGATTACCTCGGTGATCGCTGGTTAGTGAACCTCGAAGTCCAGGAGTTCCAGTCCCTCGCTGACGATATTAACGACGACTACAAGAAACTTCCCCAATTCGGCGCCCAGTACCGGGGCAGCCGCACGCCCTTCAAGCTGGAGCCGGTATTCCTGGCCCAGTACTCCAATTTCGACACTGACGAGAACAGGGTAACGGGCCAACGCTTATACGGCGAGGCCGGGCTGACCTACCCTATGCTGTGGTCCTACGGTTTCCTGACGCCGACAGTCAAATACCGGCAATTGAGTTATGACTTGAGCGATGGCGAGTTCTTTACCGATGACAGCCCCTCTGCCAGCGCACCGCTGGCCAGTGTAGATGGCGGTCTTTACTTTGACCGCAACACCAGTTTCGGCGACAAGAGCCTGCTGCAGACACTGGAGCCGCGCCTTTACTACCTGTACAGCGACTACGAGGACCAGGTCGACCAGCCCGACTTCGACAGTGCCGAGCTGACCTTTACTTATTACCAGCTGTTTCGCGAGACACGTTTTTCCGGACGGGACAGGCTGGATGACGCCAACCAGGTATCGGTGGGCCTGACCACCCGCTTTATCGACAACGAGAATGGCCACAACCTGCTTAGCGCCAGTGTCGGACAGATATTCTATTTCCGGGATCGCAAAGTGCGCTTGCTGGCGGTGACGCCGCCACTGGATGAATCCGGGTCCCAGATTGCCGGTGAGTTGAATTTCACCCCCAATGACAAAATTGGACTGCGTACCAGCCTGATCTACGACCCCTATAGCGGCAATATGAACTCAGGCCACTTCCAGAGCAGCTACAAAGCCGATAACGGCAGCATTTTTAACCTGGGTTATTCCTACCGACGCCCGTTCACCACAATCGACACGGTCAGTAACCGGGCCTCGACTGAGGAGGCCAGCGTCTCCACTTATCTCCCGGTCAATAATAAATGGAGTGTGTTCGCGGCGATGAACTACAGCCTGGAGGCGAACACCAGCGTGGAAGATATGGTGGGCATAGAATATGATTCATGCTGCTGGACTATGCGCCTGATGCACCTGCGCTACTACAACAATGTGTCGGGTCAATTTAACGACTTCAACGACCCCGACCTGGAACGGGAAAACACCACACAGTTTCAATTTATCCTCAAAGGTATGGGTGGCTACGGCGACCAGATTACCGACATTATGGAGGATATGATCCGAGGTTTTGAAGAACGTGAATATTAAGACACTACTGTTAGCAGCCAGCCTGGCATGCACTGTTTTGGCGATACCCCAGGCCACGGCCACCACTGAAATTATCGACCAGGTAGTCGCTATCGTCGATGACGACGTCATCATGGCCAGCGAGCTGCGCGAACGGGTGGCCTCGGTTACTGAGAACCTCAATGCCAGGGGGATCACACTACCGCCGGAAGAGGAAATTATCAGGGAAACCCTGGACCGGCTGATCCTGGAAAATATCCAGCTACAAATGGGCACCCGGGTAGGCGTGCGCATTTCCGATGCGCAGCTCAATAACGCCGTTATGCGCATCGCGTCCCAGAACGGCATGGAGCTGGACCAGTTCCGCCAGGCGTTGGAACAGCAGGGGCAATCCTATAGCGCAATGCGCGAGCAGGTGCGCCGGGAAATGATCATCCAGCGGGTACAGGGCGGTAACGTCAACCAGCGCATCCAGATCACCGACCAGGAGGTGGATAGTTTCATTGCCACAGGCGCCGGCCAGAAGCTGACGCAAGCGGAGTACCACATCATACATGCCCTGCTGCCCCTTTCGCCCGAAGCCTCCGCCACCGATGTTGCCGCAGCCAAGGCCCACGTAGATCGTATGGTAAAACGCATTCGAGCCGGCGAGCCTTTCGATAAGGCCATTACCGCCAGTAAGGCCCCCTACACATTCAGCGGTGGCGACCTCGGCTGGCGCAAACTGGATGACCTGCCCTCCCTGTTCAGTGACATCGCACCACAGCTGAAAGCCGGAGAGACGGCTGACCCCATTCGCTCCGACAGCGGCTTTCACCTGGTGTACATGGCGGAAGTGCGCGGTGGTGAGGAGATGGTTGCCCAAACCGAGGTGCGCCATATACTGATAAAGCCATCGGAAATCATGACCGACAGCCAGGCCCGCGAACTAGTGGTGACACTTAAAAGCCGCGCGCAGTCGGGAGAGGACTTCGGGGAACTGGCCAGGGAGTATTCCGAAGATATCGGCTCCGCCCAGGAAGGGGGCGAGCTGGGCTGGACTAATCCCGGCCAGATGGTACCGGAATTTGAGGCCGCCATGAAAGCTACCCCCATCGACCAGATTTCCGACCCGGTGCGCACCCAGTTTGGCTGGCATATCCTGCAGGTGCAGGGGCGCCGTGATCAAGATATGACGGACCAGGCTACCCGAGCCAAAGCCATGGACTACTTGCACAACCGCAAATACCAGGAGGAACTGCAAGCCTGGTTGCAGCGAATTCGCGATGAAGCCTTTGTCGATATCAAGTAGGAGTGCAGGGTGTCATTACCCCGTATAGCCATTACTGCGGGCGAGCCGGCAGGTATCGGGCCTGACATCGTACTGATGAGCGCCCAGCGGGAATGGGATGCCGAGTTGGTGGTCATTGGCGACCCCCAGCTGCTGCAGCAACGGGCACAGCAGCTTGGACTGCCGATCAAGCTACAAACCCTGCAACCGCAGGAGCCCCCACGGCCGCACCAACCCGGGGTGCTGACAATCGATCCCATGAGCCTCGGCGTACCCGCCACAGCGGGCAAACTGGAGCCGGGCAACGCCAGCTATGTACTGGACACGCTGCGCCAGGCAGTGCGCGGCTGTGGCAATGGCACCTACCAGGCCATGGTGACAGCGCCGGTGCAGAAATCGGTGATCAATGACGCAGGGATACCGTTTATCGGCCACACAGAATTCCTGGCGGAGGAAACCGGTACCGCCAGGGTGGTGATGATGCTGGCCACCCGGGAGCTGCGCGTGGCACTGGCCACCACCCACCTGCCACTGAAAGACGTGCCCGACGCCATCACCAGCGTGCTGCTACTTGAAACATTACACATACTGTATGACGACCTGAAGGGTAAATTCGGCATCCAGGCGCCGCGCATTGCCGTACTGGGTATTAACCCCCATGCGGGAGAAGGTGGCCATATGGGCCGGGAAGAAATCGAAACACTTATCCCGGTTCTGGAAGAACTGCGCCAGACCGGTATGGATTTAATGGGCCCCTTACCTGCCGACACGGCCTTCAACCCGAAAATACTGGATCAATGTGACGCGGTCTTCGCCATGTACCACGACCAGGGCCTGCCGGTATTGAAGTATTCCGGCTTTGGCCGCGCCATCAATATTACCCTGGG
>RCNC010002483.1_pt1 | contig 12299 bp, 9 predicted proteins | sample 2041301 | NCBI WGS metagenome assembly RCNC01 (sample SAMN09708231, study PRJNA481090) | Marine sediment metagenome, whole genome shotgun sequencing project. | biome: marine sediment; feature: ocean; material: sediment; isolation source: Sewage treatment plant 13A marine sediment (STP13A) ... | reverse complement strand
GAGGGCGTTGGGAACTGGGGCCTGATGGGCACGGGCTCCTGGGGTTGTGACGGTCGGACGGCCTGGAGCCCCTGTCACATGAGTCCCTGGAGCAAAGAGGTCCTGGGGTGGGCCGATATTCAAACCCTGGACCCTGGGGTGGACCTGGGGACGATTTCCCTCCCGCCGGTGGAGACCTCAGGGGATGTTCTTCGGATCAACTCCGGCGATGGGTCCCAGGATTACCTGCTCCTGGAAAATCGACAGCGGCAGGGATTTGACGAGCACCTCTACGAGCCGGGGCTTTTGATCTGGCATATCGATCCGGTCACCGTAGACGACCCTCCAGGAGGGATCAACAATGATCCGGAGCGAATGGGGGTTTGGCTCCGACAGGCCGACGGGCTGAACGAGTTGGGTATGCAGAATGGAGGAAGGGGCAACGCTGGAGATCCGTTTCCCGGAACCTCGGGAAATTCCGTCTTCCATGCTGGGTCCACTCCAGGTTCCTGGACCCATGACGGGAATTCGATGGGCGTGACCCTTCTGGATATTCAACAAGCCGGCCAGGACATGACTTTTCGGGCCCTCACGAGGTATCAAACCCTGACCTTGCGGGCCGAGGGGGTTTCCACCGGAGAAGGGGTGATCCTGGTGGACGGGAAGCCCTCACCTGGACCCGTGTGGCCCATGGCTTCAGCGCCCTTCCAGCAACATTCCATCGAGGCCCAATCGGGGGAGGCCCTGGAAGAGGGAATCCGGGTCCCGTTCCACAGTTGGCTCGACGGGGCCCCTCGGGTCAGGGAATTCACGACACAGCTTGAGGACTTCTCCCTGGTCGCAAGCTATGAGGGACGGGAGTACCTGGTCGATGTCACTCCCACGAGTTCCGCATCTGGGATAGTTCCAGGGTACATAGGATTCGATGGGGGGGACGGATCCGGTTGGGTGCCGGAGGGGGGGACCGTCACCGTCACGGCCACGCCCCGAACCGGCTTTGAATTCCTGGAATGGGCGGGTGCCTTCTACGGTTCCCCTAATCCAGCTTCCTACACCGCCACGGGGCCCGTGGAGACGGATGCGGCCTTCGGAGTCATCTTTTCGGCCGAAAAGAACCCGTCCTCGGTGACCCTTCAGGGAGGGTTCCAGCACACGGTGACCCTGACCGTTGACAATGCCAATCCCGTCGTGTACTGGGAGCTTTTCTCGGGAGTTCTACCTCAGGCCATGATCCTGAATGGAACGGGAGCTGTACAGGGGACACCCCTGAAGGGGGGTGAATTCCCTCTGACACTCAGGGCCGTGGATGGGATCGGCCTCCAGGCCTACCTGCCCCTGACGCTATATGTGAACGACCCGGAGATTCCGGTTGACCAGCTCTCCTCGGCCTTTCTCCTCACCGGGCCGGTGCTTAATGCGAACACCCGCTTGTACCTGGACAACGAAGGAAATGACAACAACGCATACGACCTGGGTGATTTCCGGGCATATGTCCTTCGGAACCCAGGGGTTCATTCATTCCTGGAGCCTGAAACTCACGTGAGAATCACGGTTCCCATGGGAGATATGAAGAACCCACCCCCGGGTGGGGATCAGAGAAGGGAGGACCGGCCATGAAGCGCCTGGCCGCATTCCTGACTCTGGCCCTTCTGGTGGGGGCTTGCGACTCAGGTCCGACGGGCCCCGGTGATCTCACCGGTTCCTTCCGGACCTCCGGGCCACCAATGGGTGGGGTGGTTCTTGAGGTTGTTGGAGCCGGAATCGAGAAGTTCAATGGTACCGGGGGGACCCAGGTGTTCTGGGCTGCACAGCCCGATCCCACCGTCTTCAGGGTGATCCTGGTTGGTGAGGGTGGAGGGGATCTGCCCTTTACGGTAACGGTCAAGGATCGGAGCAAAAACGTTCCCAGAGCGACCGTTGTGAGCGTGGTGGATCTGGATAATCGTCCCGTGCCCGTCACGAAAGACCTGAAGGTGAAATTCAGCAAATAGAAATTCCGAACGGAGGAATTGCGGGGATGGAACAAGCGCCCACCATGCAGTCCCTTTCCAGGGAACAGCTGAACGACGCGCTGATTCGCATAAATATTCTTCGCACCAGGGAGCCGGCCGATGTCATCGCTCTGGACCTGTTGGAGGGTGCGGTCGAGGCCCTCTTCTCCGTGTCCCGGCATCTGATCGTCTACGGGAGCCTCGCTCCCGGTGGGCCCAACCATGGCCTTCTGTCCGACCTTCCCGGGGAGTGGTTCAAAGGATCTGTGACCGGTGAACTTCTGGAGCGTGGCTGGAGCGCCGCCATGAGCTACCCGGCCCTCCGATGGTGTCCGGAAGGAGGGGAGATCGAAGCATACCTCCTGGTATCCCCCGCGTTGGATTCCATCTGGACACGCCTGGATGAGTTCGAAGGTTTGGAGTACAATCGGATCTGGGCTCCCTTTCTCTCTTCGGACGGCGATGTCACGGTAGGGAACGTCTATGCTATGGAGTGCGATCTGGACTAAGGGTCCGAGTTGATGATGATCCGGAGATCCCCCCGGTTCCAGCCTGATCCTTCGGGGACCTAACCCTCCCTGAACTCCTCAAAGAACTTGAGCACAGTTCGAGCGTCCTCGAAATTGGATGCGATTCCGAAGGAGATTCGGACCGCCCCGGTGCTTTTGTCGTCGATACACTGACGAAACTGGTCCAGGGTGAGGCGGTTCCCCGATTTGACCAGGCATCCTACGACTTCGTCCCGGGCCAGGCCCATGGCGAGTTCCCCGGCCCCGGGGTTACAAAAGCAACCAGTCCGAAGGGAGATTTTTTGCTTGTTGGCCTTTTCCTCAACAAGCCGGTGATCGATGTGTCCTCCCTCAGGATCGTAGAGGTTCAGCGCGATTGTTCCCCCCCGGGACTCCATGTCGATAGGACCGTAGATCCTCGCTACCCGCTCCCCGTTCTTGTGCCGCATGGACACGACCTGATCCATGAACCACCCGGTGAGGGCTTTCACCCGGGTGTTAATCGTATCGATTCCCACGGAATCGATGAAATCCAGCCCGATCTCGACGGCCGGAAGGCTGGTGTAATTCAACGTTCCGTCCTCGAAGCCATCCGACCCGGGGGACATGGTGTGGCTTTCCGCAAGAACCGAGGACCAGGAGATCGTTCCCCCCGCGAACCAGGGGCGGTGAAGCTTCTTGAGGGCGGTACGGCGGGCCAACAGGGCACCGACCCCCGTGGGATAACCGAAGAGTTTGTAGAAGGATAGGGTCACATAGTCCGGGTGCCACCGCCGAAGATCGAGGCGACTCGTGGGCACGAAGGCGGCGGCGTCCAAAAGGACGTCCCATCCGAGATCCTGGGCTTTTTCGATCCATTCCAACGGGTGCTGAACACCGGAGAAGTTGGATTGGGCCGGGAAAGCAAAAAGCTTGTTCTTTCCTTCGGCACCCCTTCTCAGGAAGCTCTCCAGTGTGGCCTCCGACACCCGCAAGTCCGGTGGCTCCAAGGGGAGGTAGCGGGTCGACGCCAGTCCCACCCGGTCGAAGGCCCTGATTCCAAGAACCGAATTGTGGTTGTCGTAGGTGAGGAGAAACTGATCTCCCTCTGTGAAGGGATAGGACTCGCCAACCAGCTTAAGAGCCCCGCTGGCGTTGGAAGTGAAAATCAGGACATACTCGTCCGGGTCGGCGTTGAAGAACTCCAGTACCCTTCGTCGGCAATTCGCCACTCTTTCTGTTGCCAGGGCCGAGGTCGGGTTCGTGGAGTGGGGGTTTCCAAGAACCGAACCCATGAGGAAATCCAGATGCTCCCTGACCTGAGAATCTCCGTAGAGGCCCCCCCCGGTATAGTCCACGTAGGTGTGGCCCAGCCGATCCAGGCGGGAGAATTCTTCTTTCCTTATCCGGTCCAGAATCGCTGTATCTGAATACTGGGGGTAGCGGGCAAGGAAACCTCGGTGGTCGGCGTTGTTTTCTTGAAGTGACATATGTGAACCGTATTCCTTTTGGCACCTCGACACAGGCTTTCGGGGATGGGTACCGCACTAATCTCGTTTGGATCCAAAGAGGAGCTGGGGTGGTCGGGCATACTCTCTTGTAACAGAATGAAGACGGAATTGAAACGGAGCGGCGAACCGGCCAGGACAGGCTTGCTAACCCTTTCCCACTCCTACACCATTCGGGTTCAAGAAACAGACGAATGTGCGGGACCCCCAGATCCGAGGAACGATTGTGAAGCTCAGAATCGTATTGGCGACAGTTGTAGCCCTTTCAGTTTCCTGCGGCGGCGGAGATCGGGCGGGTGACCGGGCCGTCCTTCAGAACAAAGGCTCGGACACCTTGGTGAACGTGGCCCAGGCATGGGCCGAGGCGTACGGCCAGGTTCGTCCTGAGGTGGCGGTGGCCGTCTCCGGCGGTGGCTCCGGAACCGGCTTCAGCGCCCTCATCAACGGGACCTCGGATATAGCCAACGCCTCCCGGTCCATTCGGGAGAGCGAGATCGAAGCTGCTCAAGCCCAGGGGATCGAGCCGGTGGAGTTTATCGTGGGCTACGACGCCTTGGCCGTCTACCTCCACGCCGACAACCCCATTGACGAATTCACCTTCGGCCAACTCACTTCGATTTACGGTGAGGGTGGGCCGTTCGATTCCTGGTCTGACCTGGGGGTTTCGGTGCCCGGGTGTTCCTCTGACGAAATCGTCAGGATCAGCCGGCAGAACAACTCGGGAACCTACGCCTATTTTCAGGAGACCGTCCTGGGAGAGAATGAGTACAAGTTTGGTTCCCGGGACATGCACGGTTCCAAGGACGTGGTGGACCTGGTGGAAAGCACTCCCTGCGCCATCGGGTACAGCGGCCTTGCCTACGCCACTGAACACATAAAAATGCCGTGCGTTTCGACGGAAGACGGTGCCCCTTGTGTGGCCCCAAGTATGGAGACTGCGGTGGATAGGAGCTATCCTATTTCTCGTCCCCTGTTCATGTACACGGCAGGGGAGCCGGAGGGCGCCGCCAAGGAGTACATGGACTGGATCCTGAGTGACGTGGGTCAGTGCATCCTGGTGGAGAAAGGCTATGCCCCCATCCGAAGGGACCTCGCCTGCTCGAACTGAAACGACAGGTAAGAGCAGGGGTACTTCTTCTCCCTCCGGTATCGATTCTTCAGGGAGGGCGAGGACCGTGACACATTACGAGGAGCGCCTTGAGCGAGATCTAAACGAGATCCGCTCCGGGATTCGGGCTGTTGGGGATTTGATCGAAGACCAGGTCAGGGACGCCATTCAGGCCCTCCTGAACATGGACCCCGATCTGGCGAATCAGGTCATTCTCAAAGACCGCATCGTGAACCGTGAGACGAGGGCGTTGGACCAGCTAAGTCACAAGTTCGTGGTGCGCCACCTCCCCGTTGCCGGCCATCTTCGATTCGCTTCCGCGGCCCAAAGAGTAGCCGTTGAGCTGGAGCGGGTAGGGGACTACGCCGTTACGATCTGCAGACACAGCCTCCGGTGTTCCAGCCCGCCCCCGGATAGAATCGCAAAGGATCTGGATCTCCTCGGTCAGCAGGCCCGCTTTTCCCTATCGGAGGCCCTAAAGGCCTTTCACGAGGAGGATGTGGAAAGGGCTCAAAAGACCCTGGGGCTGACCGCACCTCTGGATACGACCCACGACAGCGCCTTCGAGGACCTGGTTTCCGAGGGGGAAGCCCGAAAGGAGCCTGTGCGGGATCTGTTTGCCTATCTCAGATCCCTCTACGTCCTCCTCAGGGTTTCAGACCAGGCAGAGAACATCGCCCACGATGCTCTCTTTGCCATTACCGGCGAAACCAAAAACCCCAAAGTTTATAGAATCCTTTTCGTGGACCGGGGGAACGATTGCCGAAGTCAGCTGGCTGAGGCTTATGCTCGGAGGACCTACGCCGAATGCGGAAGCTATTCGAGTGGCGGATGGGACCCCTCCGATGATCTTCGTCCGGAACTTGTTCCATTCCTTGAAGATCATGGCCTCGAGGTGGAAAATCCGGTTCCGAATGGCCTTCCGGATTTTATGGCAGAACCCAAGCACTTTCATGTGGTGATCGGCCTGGATGCGGACGCAGGGAAGATGATTGGTGAACTGCCCTACAAAACCGTGTTTTTGAATTGGGATCTTGGGCCCTGCCCCTTTAGTGAGACAGACCCGGACCCGGTTGGAACCTTCGAGACCATGTACCGTGTGATCGCTGGGCAGATGAGAGACCTCATGGAGGTTCTCAGGGGGCCCGATGCCACCTGAGGCCACTGCTTCAGGCGCTGCGGCTTCAAGGGCCGTTTCATCTCCTTCCCTGGGGAGGGAGGCCCGTCATGGCGACCTCCATCGTCGCGACTTTCAATGGTACGCGGACAAGGGGATCACGGCCTTCGTGTTCCTGGGCGGAGTTTCTGCCATTGTCTTCATCCTTGGGATCTTCGCCTTCATCACCAAAGAAGGCGTCGGGTTCATCTTCGAAACCTTGGACCTCAGGGAGTTCTTCGGGTCCATGGCCTGGCGGCCCACCTCGCTAAACAACCCGACCTACGGTGCTTTTGCCCTGATCGTTGGGACCGCCTCCGTGACCGGCCTGGCCATGGTGGTTTCCGTTCCCTTTTCCTTGGGCGCCGCCGTGTTCATCGGAGAATTCGCCACGGGGAGGGTCCGGGAAGCCCTGAAGATCCTCGTGGAATTGTTGGCTGCCATCCCGTCGGTGGTCTGGGGATTCATCGGCCTCAGCATCATCAGTCCCCTCATCATCGACGTTTTCGACCAGTCCATCGGGCTGAACGTTCTCAACGCCGGGATCATCCTGGGACTCATGGCCGCCCCCATCATGACCACCATCGCGGAAGACGCCCTGAAGGCCGTACCCGATTCCTACCGGGAAGCGGCGGAGGCCATGGGGGCCACCCGATGGCAGATCATCGTGAAGGTGGTTTTCCCGGCGGCGAAGAATGGTCTATTGGGTGCCGTCCTTCTTGGTGTGGGGAGAGGGTTCGGGGAGACCATGGCCGTCCTCATGGCCACGGGCCACTCGATCAATATCCCCAACAGCGTGTTCGATTCGGTTCGCGCCCTCACAGCAACCATTGCGGCCGAACTGGGTGAGGCGCCGAATGGTTCGGACCATTACGGAGCTCTCTTCACCCTGGGTATCCTTCTTTTTGTTGTGACATTCCTCATCAACCTCACGGCCGACCTGGTGGTTCGGGGCGTGAAGAAGAAGGCCTAGGAATGTTTGAAGCCACGGCCCTGAATCGCCGAAACGAGCAGGTGGAATGGCTCTGGAAGATTCTTTTCCTCCTCATGACGGTGACCTTGGTTATCCCTGTGGTGCTGATCCTCACGGTTCTGGCGGTGAAGGGTCACGGGGCCATCTCCTGGGAATTCCTCACCACCATGCCCACCAACGGCATGACCACTGGCGGGATTCTACCTGCCATTGTGGGGACCATCTGGCTGGTAGTTGTGGCGCTGATAGCATCGGTGCCGTTGGGGGTGGCCGCCGCCATTTATCTGAGTGAGTACGCACCGGATACCTGGCTGACCAGGGTGATTAACCTGGCCATCATCAACCTCGCCGGGGTCCCCTCCATCGTCCATGCCCTCTTCGGGCTCGGCGCTTTTGTTCTCTTCTTCAAGTTTGGCACCAGCATCCTGGCGGCCTCTCTCACCCTGGCAATCATGACATTGCCGGTGGTGATCGTGGCCACGAGGGAGTCGCTTCAGGCTGTCCCAAGGGCTTTCCGGGAGGCCTGTTGGAACATGGGGGCCACCCGTTGGCAGACCATCCGGAGCGTTGTGTTGCCAAACGCTGTGAGTGGCATCCTGACGGGGATCATCCTGGAGGTTTCGAGGACGGCGGGGGAAACGGCACCCATCATGTTTACCGGCGCAGCGTTCTTCTTCCCTTTTCTTCCGCAGGGGGTAATGGACCAGACCATGGCCATGTCCCTGCACCTATATGTCATTTCCACGCAGGTTCCGGGGGTTCCGGAGGAACTTCCCTACGGCGTCGCTCTGGTGCTCATCAGCATGGTCCTGGCTATGAATGCCTTGTCCATAGGCTTTCGGATGTATCTCCGGGGTAAAAAGAAGTGGTAGCTCCTGACGGTGGATCGGGCTTGAGCACCGAACCCGGCTTCGGCGGTGGGGTGGGATCCGGTGAGGATCCCCGGGTGAAGCTCGAGGTCCAGAACCTTACGCTCAAGTATGGGGACGAAGCTGTTCTTCGGGATGTGAGTTTTCAGGTCAGGGAGAACGAGATCTTCGGTATCATTGGCCCGGCGAACAGCGGCAAGACAAGTTTCCTCAGGACTCTGAACCGGATGAACGAGTTCGTGCCGGGGATGACGGTGGAGGGGACGATTCTTTTCAATGGTGAGGATGTGAACACTTTCAAGAATGTCTTCGCCCTTCGTCGGAGAATCGGGGTGGTGTTCCCGCTCCCTGTCGGACTGCCTCTCAGTGTCTACGACAACGTCGCCCTCTCCCCTCGTCTGGCCGGAATAAAGAAGAAGACCGAGTTGGATGAGATCGTAGAGCGGTGTCTTACTCGGGCGGCCCTGTGGGACGAGGTGAAGGATCGCCTCGATGCTTTGGGGAGCCTCCTGAGTGGTGGACAGCAGCAGCGCCTCACCATTGCAAGGGCCCTATCGCAGGAGCCTGAGGTCCTTCTCCTGGACGAGTTCTCCATCGCCGTTGATCCCGTCACCACCATGCGGATCGAAGACATTCTGAAGGAGCTCCGATCCGAAATGACCATCATCATGGTCACGAACCTCGTACAACAGGCTCGACGCCTTGCGGAGCGAACCGCCTTTTTCCTGAACGGGGAGTTGGTCGAAGTGGGTGACACTGAAGAGTTCTTCACAGGGACGGTGAAGGATACTCGGACCCGGGAATACGTGGAGGGGAAATTTGGCTAATTCCTCTTTCCTCGGGTCCCCCGGATCGGGCCAGGCAGCGATCGATGGAGAAGGGCCGGGCTCTCTGGCCATCGAGACCTACGGCCTGAACCTCTGGTACGGTGATTTTCAGGCCCTCTTCGATATCGAACTGAAGATCAAGCGAGGCCTGATCACGTCCCTCATCGGCCCATCCGGTTGCGGTAAGACCACCTTCCTCAGGAGCGTGAACCGGATTGTCGAGCGATTGGGATACGTCCGGACCACTGGAAGCGTGAAGGTTCTGGGCCAGGACATCTACGACGCGGCGGTCTCGCCCATCCAGCTGCGGAAGGAAGTGGGGATGGTTTTTCAGCGGCCCAATCCGCTGCCCCTCTCCATCAGGGACAACGTCCTTTTCAGTCATCGGATTCACCGGGGGAAAACCAAGGTTTCCCGGGCTGAGGAAGATGGAATCCTGGAAGAGGCTCTGCGAGAGGTGCTTCTCTGGGACGCTGTGAAGGACCGATTGCGCGATAGGGCGATCTCCCTTTCCCTCGAAGAGCAGCAGAAGCTTTGTATCGCCCGCCTGCTCCCGGTAAAGCCGGACCTTATCCTCATGGATGAGCCCTGCTCGGCTCTGGATCCGGCGGGGACGGAGGCGGTAGAAGACCTCATGTGGGAGCTCCGAGGGGAATACACCATCCTTATCGTCACCCACAACATGGCCCAGGCCCGGAGGGCCAGTGAGGAGACGATCTTCATGCTCATGGGGAAGGTCATCGAGCATGGATTGACCGACGACCTCTTCTTCACCCCGGAGCACAAAGAAACCGCCGACTACATCGAAGGTCGGTACGGCTGAGGCTTTCCGGCCGACCCTTGCGGTAAAAGCCCCCTTCCCGCCATCCTGCTCCATCCTCTCATCCTCACCGGATGCTTGTCCACAGTGGTTTTCCACGCCACGCCGGAGGCCCAGCATGGTTCGTATCATCCCCCGAGCACTGGCTCTGACCGCCCTCTTCGTTCTTTGCATCCAGAGCCTGACGGCCCAGACCACGCAGAATCTCAGTGTAGACCTCCAATGGAGGAACATCGGTCCTTCCAACATGGCCGGAAGGGTCACGGATATCGAAGGGGTCGTGTCCAACCCTAGCAGGGTAATCGTCGGAGCGGCTTCCGGGGGAGCGTGGCTCTCCAACAACGCCGGGACGACCTGGGCGCCCATCTTCGAGAACTATGGAAGCGGAAACATCGGTGACATCGCCATCTTCCAGCCGAATCCCGACATCATCTGGATCGGAACAGGTGAGTCGTGCACCCGAAACTCTGTGACCTGGGGTGACGGGGTCTACAAGTCCACCGACGGAGGGGAGACCTTCGTGAATGTGGGCCTCAGGGATACCCATCATATCAGCGAGGTCCTCACCCACCCCACCGACCCAGACGTGGCCTACGTGGCCTCTCAGGGGCATCTGTGGGGCTATACCGGCGAGAAGGGTATCTATAAGACCGAGGACGGCGGACGTACGTGGCATCTCCTTGCTGGCGGCCTCCCAGCCGATGGCCGGACGGGGGCTTCGGACCTGAAGATGGATCCAACGGACCCGAACGTTCTTTATGCGGCATTCTGGGAGAGGATCAGGATGCCCCACAGGTTCCTGTCAGGGGGGCCCAACGGCGGGATCTTCAAGTCCACCGACGGAGGGGAGAGCTGGACGAAGCTCACCGATGGGCTCCCTGATGGGGACACGGGGAAGATCGGCCTGGCGGTGTATCATTCCAACCCGGACATCCTCATGGCCATCGTGGAACACGGATTCCAGCCCACCCCGGGGGATCCGGCTTTTGTGGACATGACCCAACTGGGGACCGGGATGTACCGCTCCGAGGACGGTGGCGCTTCCTGGGAGTACGTTAGTCGGTTCAACAATCGGCCCTTCTACTATTCCCATATCTGGATGGATCCCCAGAACGATCAGCGTGTGTATGTTCTGTCCGGCTCGGCTCAGATCTCCGAGGACGGCGGTCGGACGTTCGACCGGTCCATGCAGGGAATCAGCGGGGACTTCCACGCCCTTTGGGTGGACCCCGCCAATTCGGACCAGTTCTACGTGGGGAACGACAAGGGAGCCTACGTCACATTCGACCAGGGCCACCACTTCATCATGTTCGACAACATGGACATCGGTGAGTTCTACGCGGTGACGGCCGACAACCGGGATCCGTACTGGGTTTACGGGGGGCTTCAGGACAACGGAAACTGGGGTGGCCCCTCCAACAGCCGGGATGTGAACGGGATCTTCACCGACCATTGGTTCAAATTCCACTCCGGTGACGGATTCCATACGACGGCGGATCCGAACGACTGGCGGACCGTCTATACGGAGTCCCAGGGAGGGAATATCCGGCGGTTGGATGCCGTCTTCCGGCAGCAAGGAAAGAGCATCAGCCCGACGCCCGCCACCATCATCAACTTCCAAGAGATGTTCCCGGATCTGGAAGTGGGCGGAAGGCTCCCGGCGCCGCGTTTCCGTTTCAATTGGTCCTCACCGCTGCGCTTGTCTCCTCACAACAGCAACACGGTCCTATTCGGCGGGAATCACCTTTTCAGGAGCCTGGACCGGGGTGACAGCTGGGAGATCATCAGCCCTGATCTCTCCACCAACGATCCGGATCTCACCAACCCCGAGAGTGGTGGCCTTACCAGGGACGTGACCAGCGCGGAGACTCATGCCACGATCATCACCCTTGCCGAGTCCCCAGTTCAGCCAAATCTCATCTGGGTCGGGACCGACGACGGCCGAATCCACCTGACCCGGGATGGGGGAGGCAGTTGGGCAGAGGTTGGGGTGAATATGCCCGATCCTCCTGCCGGCCTCTGGGTGAGTCGGGTCGAGCCCTCACATTTCCACGCCGGAACGGCCTACGTATCCATCGATGGGCATCGGTCGGATGAATTTCGTCCCTGGATTTTAAAGACCACAGACTTCGGTGAGAGCTGGACCCGGATCACCACCGGGATCCCTGACGGGAATCCCATCTATGTGGTCCGGGAGGACCCGAAGAACCCGAACCTGCTTTTCTCCGGTTCCGAGTTCGGCGCCTTCTTCACCTTGGACGGGGGGGAAAACTGGGCGCCGGTTGGGGTTGGCCTTCCCACCGTTGGAGTCCATGACCTGTTCATCCACCCCAGGGAAGGGGACCTGATCGCTGCCACCCACGGTCGGAGCGTATGGATCCTCGATGACGTCACCGCTTTGCAGCAGGTCACCCCAGAGGTCCGGGGTAGTGATCTTCACGTCTTCGAGCAGAAGACCGCCACCAAGTGGCAGGGCATCAGCAGGGGGGCCACCAGAGGTCACAAGCTCTTCATCGGTCGAAATCCCCTGACCATCGACCAGCAGGGACCTGGGAACTCTCCCCCGGAACTCCAGAATTC
>RCNC010002482.1_pt1 | contig 12303 bp, 14 predicted proteins | sample 2041301 | NCBI WGS metagenome assembly RCNC01 (sample SAMN09708231, study PRJNA481090) | Marine sediment metagenome, whole genome shotgun sequencing project. | biome: marine sediment; feature: ocean; material: sediment; isolation source: Sewage treatment plant 13A marine sediment (STP13A) ... | reverse complement strand
TTCCATTGGCAATGTAATACAGATTTAATCGTTGAAGCTGACCCAGACCTTTTGCTTCAGGTTTTGATGAATCTATTAAAAAACAGTATTTCCGCCACACCTTCTGGAGGCGAAATTTCTATTACTGGTTCAGAAGACGGACACCATGTGAGGATTATTGTATCGGATACAGGAGATGGAATGACCAAGCAGGAGTGCGAGAAAATGTTTGATCCCTTTTTTACAACCAGAAAATCAGGTACCGGACTCGGCCTTGCCGTAAGCCATCAGATCATCGAGCAGCATCAAGGCCTTATCGAGGTTGAAACTGCTAAGGGCATGGGAACAACGGTCATGGTTGTCTTGCCAAAAAGAAGAGGAGTGAGTGGTGACGGATGAGATAAAAAAGGAATCAATCCTGCTTGTTGATGATGATGTTGCCCATCGGACAATGCTCAAAGTAAATCTGCTGAGTGAGGGATATCAGGTAAAAGAGGTGTCAGACGGTGATGAAGTTTTACCATTTTTAGATAGCCACGATGTGAATCTTATTCTTTTAGATATGAAGATGGCCAGAATGGACGGACTCACCACTTTATCAGTGTTATTGCAGGCTGGACTGACTGTCCCCGTTATTGTGCTTACTGCGTTTTCTTCGATAGAAAGTGCGGTTGATGCCATGAAAAAAGGTGCCTTTGATTATATTGCCAAACCAGTAGATATCGAGGAACTAAAACTGCTCATTGCCCGTGCTCTTAATTTTATGTCGCTCAGTGAAGAAAACAAAACACTCAAGAACAGGCTCGGGGAACAGTTTTCTTTTGGTAATATAATCGGAAAAAGTCCTGCTATGCAGGATATGTTTGCCACACTATCAATGGTCGCACCCACAGATGCGACCGTCCTTATCACTGGTGAGTCAGGTACGGGGAAAGAACTTGTTGCCAATGCCCTGCACCAAAACAGTCAACGCAAGAATTTACCATTTATTAAACTCAACTGTGCGGCACTTAACGAAAATCTCCTCGAAAGTGAGTTGTTTGGCCACGAAGCTGGAGCTTTTACCGGAGCAGCAGGTCGTCGTAAAGGGCGATTTGAGCTTGCTCACAAGGGGACCCTGTTTCTTGATGAAATAGGGGATATGAGCCTACCAACCCAGGCTAAAATATTAAGAGTGCTGCAGGAAGGTGAATTTGAAAGGCTGGGTGGTTCTGAAACGATCAGGGTGGATGTCCGATTACTTGTGGCTACCCATAAAAATCTTCTTGAAATGATAGAAAAAGAGATGTTCCGACAAGACCTCTATTTCCGCTTATCCGTTGTTCCTGTCAACCTTCCCGCCCTTCGGGAGAGGACTATCGATATACCCGAGTTGGTGAACCATTTTCTTAAGCGATTTGCGGAAAAAAATAGAAAAGATATTAAAGGATTACACCCTGAATCTTTAAATCTTCTCATGCAATATACCTGGCCTGGAAATATTCGAGAGTTGGAAAATACAATAGAACGGGCGGTAATTCTTTGCCTTGGAGAATACATAGTACCCCAGGAACTTCCGCAGCACCTCCTTTCAGAGGATGTCAGGGCAATGAAAAGGAGTGATGATAACGAGGGGTTCACACTTCGTGACATGGAACGTGAAGTAATCAAATCGACCCTTGAAAAGACAGGGAATAACAGGAGCCAGGCAGCAAAAAAACTAGGGGTTGCCCGGCAGACACTTTTAAACAAAATAAAGGAGTACGGGCTTTGAACCCTGACCACTCAGGTCACTAAAACCCGTAAGGCTATCTAACTATGGTTAAAAAACGAAAAAATAACAGGCAAAAAAAGAATAATAAACGAAGAAATCTATTTTTGATCTGTACCGGTGTTTTGCTACTGAGCGCTTCGGTTTTTATTTTCAATGGTCAGACAGAGGTGATAGAGCCAGGCGACGGGGTATTGGCAACTCCCGTGGCAGAGCATGATTTCGGTATTGTTCCTGTCAACAAGGGGGTCGTGTCAGTTGAGGTTCCTCTTGTCAATATCGGTGAAGAGAATCTGGTTATATCCTTTCTCGATTCATCGTGCGGCTGTACTACCGCACGAGTGATAAATGGAGAGAATAGTGGTCCGGTATTTGGAATGTCGTCGCACGGTAAATCGCCAAGAGATTGGAAAACCATTATAGAGTCTGAAAAACAGGCTATTCTCAAAATATATTACGATCCGTCGGTTCATTCGGATTTTCGTGGTCCGGCAATCAGAGTGATTTCCATAACATCAAATGAGAGATTAAAGCCTGAGAAGCAGGTAAGGATAAAGGTGAACCAGGTTGATTAGAAGAAATCATAACGTATCAATATGGCGTTATCTGCACTATATGATGCTGATACTTTTTTTTACAACAACAGCATCAGCGCATGGGACGAAAGATAAGCAGTTCATCAGCCCGGCGGACCTGGCTTCTGAGCAAGCATCTTACCAGATCATTGACTTGAGGTCTGTAGAACATTATTTCAAGAATCACGTGCCGGGAGCATTGTCTCTGCCATTGCAGGAAATATCTCAGAAAAGACTCCAAACTCTTGGAGTTGAACCTGGCAATCAGGTTATCCTCTACAGCACTTCAGAAAGTGCAGCCTCAAAAGGTAAAGTGCTATTGAGCGTTTTAGGGTATTCAAACGTCAGGGTCCTTGCCGGAGGATTCACTCATTGGTTGGAAGATGGGCAAGGTGTAGAGGCTGGTCTTTCTCAACCGGTAAGCGGGGTTATCTCAGACGAAGGAGGTACGGGCCTGGAGGTTGTTCCCGAAATTTATGACTTTGGTAAAATTAACAAAGAAAATGGAACTGTTTCAACCTCATTCACTGTAAAAAATATTACAGATTCAGAAATACTCATCACCGAGATCACGACGTCTTGTGGTTGCACGACAGCAGAGATTGAGGCGAAATTGATTCAATCTGGAACTGCTCAAACCCTGACTGTCATTTTTGATCCAAATTTCCACAAAGAGCCAGACGGGAAGTTTTCCCGAACAGTATTTCTGCAGACTTCAGAAACTCAGGAAGTTCAAGCCAAAATTACTGTTGAGATAGTAGAATAACCATTAGCTGTAGAAATCGAGATTCTTTCTGACACTCCAAAGGATTTAGTTATTGCTAAATCTGGCAGACGATCAGAATATTATAAGACTAAGATGTACAGGAAGAAGGTTAATGTCGTTTTAATGCGGTGAGTTTATAATTGCCAATCGTAATCTCTTGGGTAGATATTAGAAAATTTCCTGAAACGGCTTCCCAAAATAAGCACTGTAAAAGTTGTTAATATCACAGCGCTAAATGCAAGAATGCACTGATATTTTCCTAATATGCAGCAGCCGCATAACAGGTGTATATCCCCGAAAAGCTGCAAGACACCACTGGATTTTCACAATCTTACAATCCAAATAACAAAGAAAAATATTGGAACTCCCTGTTATGCGACTGCCGTATATTGGGGAATAAACCCCATAATGCCGCATGTGATTTCAATTTAAAATACTAAAAATAGATTGAAAATGACGGTTAAACCAGACATTTTATTTATAATTGTAGATAGGTAGGAGAATTTTTACATTGTCAGCACCAACACAGAAATGCTACAATGATTGTCAGGAAAGAGTGCGGACTGAGAGAAAATTTTCCAAAAAACTACTGCCGTCTATTAAATGTTATGTTTAATATAAGAAGTTGAGATTTAAGATATTTGTAAGAAAGCACAGCTTATGGAAATCGAGATTTCAATAATGTAGTTTTTAATTTATCGTTAGCATTTTTATATTTGTGGAGTCTGGAAATGAACAGAGACGAACTACTTAATGAAATGAAGAAACTTCGTAATAATGCGAGGCATTATCAAATTTTACTGGATGAATCTATGGACCCAACGTTCTCATTTTATGCTGATGGAACTTATAGATATGTAAATAAAGCTTTTGCAAGAGGAACTGGCAAACCTTTGGATGAAATTATTGGCAACACAATTTGGGACGTTTTTGAAAAGGATGAGGCAGATAAAAGATTTGCTATTGTGAAAAAAGTGTTTGTTGAAGAGAAAACGGAAGAAATTGAGGTTCGAGTACCGTTACCCTCGGGAGACACTTATTATTTAACAACTGTAAAACCTATATTTAATGACTTGGGTACAGTTGAAACTGTGATTTGTACTTCTAAAAATATTACCAAACGTAAACTTGCAGAAATTGCCTTAAAAGAAAAGCATGAGAAGCTGATAAAAGCAATGGAAGAGATCAAGGTCCTTTCAGGACTTCTACCAATTTGCTCTTCGTGTAAAAAGATTCGTGACGACAAGGGGTATTGGAATCAGATAGAGGCTTTTATTCAAGAACACTCGGAAGCTAAATTCAGTCACGGTATCTGCAAGGAATGTGCTATTGAGCTTTATCCTGACTTGGATATTTATGGTGAATAATACAGGCAATTCCAACTTATATAACTATCAACCGAGCAGCCAATTTACAGCTTCTTTTCGATCTTCAAAGACTCTTACATTCTCTATAGATTTATCTGCATAATCACTATAAAGTGAAGTCAGTACAGATGGTAATAATTGGGGGGAAAAGAAAGCGACCTTTACATTCTTCAACCCATGTGCTTTAAGGATTTGACCAACGCAGGAGGCTCGTTGACTAACGCCTGCTGGTGTTACCATGGAAAAATCGGCTTCACTAAGATCAATAAATTCAGGTGTGCCTGGAACCCAATCAGATCCGCCCATATAGGTCAACCGTTCACTTAAAATTTCCAAATCAGATATTAAGCCTTGGCATTTTACTTCCAGATAGCCTTCCTCTTTATTAAGCATATATGAAATCGGCATTAAGGCCCCATTCTATAGGTTGATCCTTGTAATCTGATACTAGTATTCAAACTGGCTCCATTATTTTTGCTTTTGTTTTAGCTGTTTTTGCTACATTAGATTTGGCTTTCTGAGCTATTGTTTTTCCCCACTCTGGAGTTGGGTCTGTTCGTCTCATTACTTGATTGTAAATGACTTGATTGACCTTGAACTCAGTCAGATTCAGCATTGCTGCTATAGCTGAAGCACGGCTGCCAGCTTCATAAAAATTCATGATCTGGTTTATCACTTCTGGAGTGTTATGATCAGGCACTTCTGCTCTCCTTTGTCTGTATAAGGCCTTCTTTCTCTTAATGACATGTTTCCCACTGAGTGCCTTTTTCTTTAAGTGGACTTACTAATTACTTAAAACTCTTGGAAATTCCAAGGTAAAACCTCCTCCTGGCTGTATTTTCACATTAAATCCCTAACAATTTAATAACGCCCTTAACAGCGTAACATTCAGTGCTCATATAGGACTATAGCTCCTTGCAGGGCAACCTGGGTGATCCTCGGAGGTTCTCTCTTTCTTTTTCCCACTTTTTCTCTCGTCTCCGAGGGTCAACCAGCTTCCGATTGCGTGCTTTAAAACTATAGTTTGCCTGAGAGAGGACTCAATAAGGTGCAGCGTATGATTATTGCCACTATCAAAAACGGAGGTGGCATCATGTATGTGTCCCTTCTTCTTTGGAACGACGATCTACCAAAAGAGTTACACAACAGTCGTGTTACTGCAGCTGTAGTTGCCATCAGCAGCAAATCCACACGAAGAACTCAAACCTGTAAAAAAAACACACAATTTAAAATCATGTATAAATGCCATTCTGCCTAAAAAATGGGCACACCTAAATTCTGAAAAAGACATGGCTGTCAGGCGTTTGATAATTAAATGTGGAAAAACAATGTCATACCTCTTTTTTCGGTCCAATAATTATTCTGGCATATCCCATGCAGTATACTAGGTAAATCGTAATTTCAGATCTTGATCAAAATAGTTGAGAGAGATCAGTTACGGATCAGATTTGGCGAATTTATAAGAACGCTAGAAACAATAAAATCAAAAAGGAGATTGAAATGAAGAAGATCATTATCGCGTCTGTACTGATTGTTGGTTTGGCTGCAGGTTTTGCATATTCCCATGGGAACGGAAGAGCGGGGTTTGGAAACAATATGATGGGCAGCAGTTACGGTATGATGGGCGGCGGAAACGGTATGATGGGTGGTGGAAACGGCATGATGGGCGGTAATGGAGGTGAGGGTAATTATTATGACTGCCCCGGTGCTGCATCATTTGGACAAGGTGGTTGGAATAGTGAACCCCATCAGAAATTTTTAGAAGAGACTGTTGGGTTGCGTAAGGAGATGAATGATAAACGTTTCGACTACATGGAAGCACAAAGAAATCCTAATACCAGTAGAGAGCAGTTAGCTGAAATTGAGAAAGAAATAATTGATCTGCGCACTCAATTGAGTGCAAAGGCTGAACTGTTAAAATAAATACTCTGTATTCCTCAAGCATATTGGAATGATAGAGGAAAAGGTGCCTGGCTGGGATAAATACCCGTATTTCCCCTCCTCCCCGTGACTGGCAGGTGGATTCTGGACCAGCTGGGTAATAAGTAAAGACTATCAGAAATCCACCTGCTGTTCACTCAGTTGATTGTGACAACCTGGCTAGATATCCGAAAGGTAATCTGGCCATTTTGTTATCTGAAGTAAACGTATTCAACTTTTATGGATGTTAGAAATTTAATCGGTACTTTAATTATTTTTGCAGAGAACGTGAAGATTTGATTCTTATAATATGATGTGATCAGTTCAAATAAAACACGAATCTGCTGGAGTTTATACTAATACATCTGAGTTTGAGAGACCTGTATGAAAAAATCGGAGAATGCCTCATTTGAACCCGGAAAAGTTCTGGATAATAAATGGATCATCATCGAACTGATTGGCAAGGGTGCGATGGGGGAAGTTTACAGAGCACATCAGACAAATCTCAAGCGGGATGTGGCTATAAAGATCATATCAGATGATGTAATGGTTGAGATTGAAGATGACCCTGACGAGATCGGAGTAGCTTTTGGGCGATTTCAGCGTGAAGTGCAAACTATGGCTCAAGTTCGCCATACAAATATTCTAACAATCTTTGATTATGGGGAAATAGAGGAAAAAATTGGGTCTGAAACATCCCGAATCGCCTATATCGTCATGGAGTACATCCCCGGTAACTCTTTACGGTTTACTCTCTCAGAAGAAGGTCTCGATGATATCCCAGATGTTTATGGAAAGTGGATAGGAGATTATTTTATGCCGATTATGGATGGTGTTGAAATTTTACATAATAATAACATTATCCATCGTGATCTTAAGCCTGAGAACGTATTTATGGATGGCGCTGTTCCTAAAATTGCAGACTTTGGGCTTGCCAGATCAGTCCACATGAAGGCCGTCACCACTTCTATTGAAATGCTTGGTACACTTGCATATATGTCCCCGGAACAGTGTTCAGATTTTAAAACGGCTGATTACACTACTGATATTTATGCATTGGGCAAAATGCTCTTTGAAGCTGTACATGGAACGTTAACAGAAAAAGTGGTGCCTTTTACTTCCGTAGCCATCGATAACCCTCAAACAGTTTTTCTGGAAGAGATGAGTCTTATTATTCAGAAAGCTACTGCTGAGGAACCAGGAGCACGATACCAGACTATTCAGGAGTTAAGGACGGATCTGAAAAAAGCTCTATTGATGATCGAAGCAGGGGAGAAGAGGCAGCAGGAGATTCAACCGACAGTGGGGCGATCCCTTAATTTTGCCAGCGCTCACATTACCTGGGTATTAGTAGGTGTGGTAATCGCGATAATATCGGTTGCCTCGATGGGTATCTATCATCTGTTTGTAAAGCAAGATTCCCTCGCTGATCTTGATGCATCACCATACACCGAACATGCTGATCTGTTGGATGAGAAACCAATTGCAGCAGATGGGAAGGAGGATCTCCTTCAGAATATCATTGGGGTGGACGGCAGCCGGATGATATTAACAGGAACGGTTGAGAACGGTGAAGAGTTCCCCCTGTTTTATATGGATGAACAGAAGATAACGAATTTTCTGTTTGTGGAGTTCCTTAATATTCTATCGGAGAACTTATCTGTAAAAGAGGGCATTGTAAGGCATGATGATACAATTATCATCTATATTGGGAGTGGATCTGCTGAAGAAGATTCAATAGTCTACAGGCACGGGAGATTCCATCTAAAAGACCAAAGAGATGGTAGTAAACCGGTTGTACGCGTTACATATCATGGAGCTCACATGTTCGCTGCAAACTATGGAAAAGAGCTTCTCACGGACAAAGATTGGGAGTACGCATATCACTATCATTCGGAGAATATCGAAAAGATCGATTTAGTAGAGATGGAACCCAAGGACAATGTTAGCTCAAATATGATGCATAGTAAAACCGTGGCTAAAATTGAAAAGAGCAGGCAACCTGAACCTGTATTGGACAATATGGGCAGGGCTTTTAAAGAGTGGGTGCGGATAACACTGGCTGTTAAAAACGGACAGACAGCACCTCCTCCTGACGATGTGTACGATTCAGGAGTCCTGGACGCTACAATTTTGAATGAAGGAGCGCAACCTTTAAAACGATTTCCATGGGAAGGTTTTGCCGATGTTGGTTTTAGAACCAAAATCTCGGTAATCAATAAATCTACTTCTCAGTAGATTTTTCGAGGTTGTCATGAAGAGGAGTGGCTGCATGGTTGCGTTGGTCTGCAGGAAAAATGCTTTTTTGCTCTTAAAATGTACTTTGCAAGAATTAATAGTATGAAAAAGAAAAGAGTGGTTGTCTCAGGAGTCACTAGAAGAGGAGTTGCCCATGAAAAAAATGACGACCGTTATATCGCTAAAGTCCTCGATGACGGAATCAATCTCCTGGCTGTGTCTGACGGGATGGGTGGACACCCTGCTGGGGATGTGGCAGCAGAAGATATTATAAGCTGTCTCAGCTCAATCAATAATAATTGCGATGACAAATCGCTCATGTTAATGGCTGGTGTAAACCGTGCTGATGCTATTATAAGAAACAGAGTGAACAAAGCTCCTATGCTTGAGGGGATGGGGGCTACGGTTACAACCGTAATTATTAATAATGAATTGGCCTGGTGGGTGCACATTGGTGATAGCCGGATGTACCTGATGAGAAATGGATTATTGCAGCAAATGACGAGAGATCACTCGTTCCTGCAGGATCTGATCGACAATGGCGACATTTCTGCCGAAGATGCTGCAAAACATCAAATGGCACATGTTCTTGATCAATGTGTTGGCTGTATGGATGCAGGTGTAGATAGTGGTAAATTTGCCATTTACCCTGGCGACATAATTCTTCTCTGCACGGATGGTTTGTATCGAATGGTGCCGGATACAAAAATTGCTCACATATTATCGTCAGAAAAAAGTATACCAAAATGTGTTGAATGTTTACTCCAGGCTGCGATGAAGGCTCGAATTCCAGACGATACCACAATCATTGTTGCGGCAATCTCCGACTAACCGAAGGGTTGCTTTGAGCCGTCAATCGGAGTCTTGTTTCAATTGAATCAATGGTTGAACATTGTCTGCCATTGCTGCCGTAAGATGATGAAAGGTCCATTACCTAATCCTCCTTTACTCATAGCGTCTTGACGCGCTCGTGACCTGCTATTGCGTTTTATTCGTTAATCAGGTTGTTCACCAATGAGATCTTTTTTGGGGAACTCCAATCGACGAATCCAGGTGACCGAAACTCGACATTTCCCTGCTTATCTATAAGGTAAGAAACCGGTATTCCGAATACGGAATACTTTTTTGCAACCTTCCCATCTACATCAAGCAATACGGTAGAGGAGTAGTTGTTACGGCTGACAAAAGAGGTTACCAGTTCATCCTTCTCTTTCAGGTTGATCAACAGAATCTTCAAACCATTGTCTTTGTATTGTTGGGCCAGCTCTTCAATTGAAGGCAACTCCTTCCTGCACGTGGGTCACCAGGTAGTCCAGAACATCATGAGTACGACAGACCCGCGATAATCAGAGAGCTGAGTAACATTTCCATTCAGATCATATAGAGTAAAATCTGTAGCGAGGTACCGAGCAGTAAGAACATCAGTTATTGATACCTCAGGCTCTACACGTGAAGAGTGGTATTCTTTTGTATACTTTTGCAGGGCTACAAAAAGAAATGCCCCAAGCAGCAGCAGGATTATCAAAATGGCATTTTTCTTAATCACTGGTATTCTCCATCAGGTGCCTTCTGGCTTCTAATTTCCAGTACAACATCGATAATTGATTTAATCGATGGTCTATCTGCCGGCCCGGCTCCAACGTGATGCAGTTTTATTTTTCCGGTTTCATCTATCAAAACATTTCCGCCACGTTGATTGACATCACCCGTAGGAGCTTGAGGGAGATTGCCTTTTAGCAATTGCTTCAAATAGGCCCAAAAGCTCAGGGGCCCCCACAAATCCCAGAAGCTTGCCCGATCCATTTGGTAACTTTTATATAAATGACGTTGTTCATCTATTGCCATTGACCAGGTTATTGCTGATTCCTGCAAATATGCAGCTGCCAGTTCTCTGGACTCAAAGGTTACTATCAACACAGCAACGCCCAGTTCCTCCAAATACTCTCTCTTTTCCCACAACTGTGAGAGGTGATCACGACAGGGCAGTCAGCCAAGGTGTCGATGGAAGACCAGCAACATCCACTTCCCAGGAAACCTTGTATCGGTAACAATATTTCCGTCTGATGTCGGCAAAGAGAAGCTTATCTTTTGTTTATTAGTCAGATTCATACTTTCTAGATTAGGGTTATTACTCTTGACTACTATTGTGGTCTTTATGGTCTCCGTGTCCCCCGTGACCTCGATGCATAAATATGTGCATAACTGGACAAAGCAGGAGTATCAAGTACGGCCAATAGTTGAAGAGCTGTTCTTGGTATGTATCCCAGAGGAAATATCCTCCGGTAAGGGTTAATCCGATAACAAGAATGGAAACCCAGGAAAGGTTGTTGAACCAGTTCAGAGATTTAGTTATCGCACTCATGTTGGTCTCCTGTAGTAGTTGGTAATTGTTTACGATGATGCTATGGAAACCCCAATAGCAATAATCCCGGCAATAATGAGAAACAAGCGAGCGAGTTTCATATTGAGTTTGGCTATTGTGAGCATCAGCTGGTTTTTGAACAAAATTTTGTTTTTCTGAGCAAGCCCGAACATAATTGTCACCCCTATTAGATTTGAAAAAACACCAAACAATATAAAGGGGAGCTGATAACGCGCCAGGAATGCAGCGCCAGCAGAAATACCAAAAATTGGCAACAGATTTACCAGCCCATGCGAGCAGCAAGCGATCATAGACCCTGTTGATACAGCACCTGAGGCGGCTATTTCAGCAGTAGCACCCACCATTCTTTGATGCAGTGTATGGCGGATATGTATAAATAGGCCTAGCTGAAGACCAAAGCCAGTGGACAACAATAGTACCCAGTACCAGAGTCGTTGTATCTCTGAGAGGGCAAAACCAACGGTTTCGTTTGCCAATACTACGACTGTCAGAAACAGAATGATTAATGACGCGGTTCCCAATAAACCTATTGGCAAAGCTCGGTTTTTTTTAGATTTCAGGCCTCTGCCACTGATTATATCTTCTTTATGTTTAGCAAATAATCTCTGACAGTGGCGACTGCAAAAATAGTAAGCAACTCCAGCGTGGGTCATGCTCAGCTCAGGTTTTGTTCCTTCCAAAGTCATGCCGCAAATGGGATCGATATAGCCAGCCTTTTCGGAGGGTGCATTCTCGCAGCATGTGGTGTCTTGTTTCGAGTCTTGATAATACATTTCTGTCTCCGATATATAGTTTAGTTCAGGAAATCGCAGGTTTCCTGAAACGTCTCAATCGTAAAGCGTTGGTTACGACGGTTACAGACGACAGGCCCATCGCCGCTGCAGCAAACATCGGGTTAAGCAGAATTCCAAAGAATGGAAAAAGCACTCCGGCGGCAACCGGGATAAGAATTGTATTATAGGCAAAGGCCCAGAATAGATTCTGTTTGATGTTACGAATCGTTGCCTTACTCAGGGCGATAGCGGTTACTACTCCGTCCAGGTCTCCACTGATAAGGGTGATATCAGAAGACTCTATGGCAATATCAGTGCCTGTCCCGATGGCAATGCCGACATCGGCCTGGACGAGTGCCGGGGCATCATTGATTCCGTCTCCCACCATGCCGACAATTTTACCTCCTTCCTGGAGTTTGATTATTTCTGCAGCCTTTTCATCAGGAAGGACCTCCGCAACAATTCGGTCAACCCCTACGGTTCTTGCGATAGCTTCTGCTGTCCGACGGTTGTCGCCAGTCAGCATGACCACTTCTAAACCAAGCTTCTGAA
>RCNC010002480.1_pt1 | contig 12304 bp, 10 predicted proteins | sample 2041301 | NCBI WGS metagenome assembly RCNC01 (sample SAMN09708231, study PRJNA481090) | Marine sediment metagenome, whole genome shotgun sequencing project. | biome: marine sediment; feature: ocean; material: sediment; isolation source: Sewage treatment plant 13A marine sediment (STP13A) ... | reverse complement strand
TGTGATCGACGATCGCAAGATCGACGTCAAACTCATCCGCATATTCTGGCTCGATCGAAACCTCGCCATCCCAAATTCGCTTTACCTCGCCGGTAATTCGATCGCCGTTCTTGAGTACCAGAATATCTGCGTGAGCTAAATTGGCCATAAGGCCGCCCGATATCACCAGCAGAGAAGCTGCGATGACGCGAAGAGAAGATTGCATGTTATTCCTCGTCTTGGATTGTTAGTTCTGCGCGCTTGTACACAATGTAATAGCGGTAAATATTGCTGACATAGTTGATCGGCTCACGGCCAACCTGTGCTGCAACGACCAGCTCGACGTTATTAAACCAGATATTGGGGTCGAGACCACGCGATTCTGCTACGCGTCGTAGCCGATTAATACGATTCGGCCCGGCATTGTAGCCGGCCATCGTGAATAGCATTCGTTCCGTCGGCTCAAGGTCCTCGTCGGAAAAATAGTGACTACGCAACAACGCAAGGTACTTGGTACCTGCGTGCACGTTATTTTCGAGCTGATCAATGTTTTCGATACTCACACGCCTATCAGCTGCAGTGCTCGGCATGACCTGCATTACGCCGACTGCACCGACATGGCTACGCGCATCCTGATCAAAACCCGATTCCTGAAAAGCAAAGCTCGCCAGCATTAACCAGTCGATATCGTATTGCAGCCCGTAGGTCCGGAATAACCCAGCCAGCTGCTCGAACCGTCGGAACGGATTTTTCTCTAGTGCTGGCTTGACCCAACCGGTGTACTCAGTGAATTGCGTCACCAGCATGTTGGTTACGAGTGTGCCGACACGGTTTTCGCGTACGAACCCGTCCAAAATCTTTTTTAGCTGTGGGCTTTCTTTGCGCATCGCGAGCGCGATCGATGCATTGTCCCGAAACACGATATCCTCGTGCACCTTAACTTTTTTGAAAACACGTGACCAAAGCTGCATGCGATAACTGTCGGCAATGGTCATCGGCAGCAGATCCGCATCCAACATTTCGACCAGATCTTCGATCTCGAGTCGCGGATCAGACACGGTAATTCTTATCGGTTGATGCCCATCTTTGATCAGCTTCTGATTCATCGCGACGACGCTTTCGAAATAACTGGAGGCGACCGGCACGACGATTTCTCGACCCGCTAGATCCTCAATGCTATTAATTTCCGGTTGTCCCGGTGCCGTCACCAACAGTTCGCGGCCTTTGGTAGAAAACGGGTAGGAGAAGTCAACGACCTGGCTTCGACCTGGCGTAATCGTCAGATTGGCAAACGCAACATCACCATGACCCTCAACCAGGTACGGCAGAATCTGATCACGACGAACAGGAATAATTGTGATTTTCAGGCGGCGCGCATCTGCGCCAACTTTCTTGCGAACATACTCTTCGAGAATTTTCGACATCTCGTAGACGGTGCCGCGCTGCTCGCCCTGATCGATAAAATAGGAACCGAGCGTAAAACTGGTGAGCACGCGGATTTCTCCGCGTGCCACCATGGCATCAAGGTCGCCCAAGCGTGGTTCCGATAATTTCGGCCACACATCTTCCAGAGGAGCTTCGGGCAGGACAAGCTTGTCAGATTCTTCAGCTGACCACGCTACGGCCGCCAGCAGCACCGCAGCAACGAACATGACGATGCGTGAAGAAACTGTCGTTACCTCTCTATTACTTTGGTTCGACCTTGAACTTCTGACCGCCTACAGCAGCTTCAAACATCAGGCCGCCTTTGGCCTGAGTGAAGATCGCCATACCGCCCTTGAACGCAGCGTCAGCAGAGGCGCCTGTAGTTACCGCGACAGCAGAAGCCTGTGCGTTGAGTTCAAAATTGCCTTGCTTGAAGGTTTCAAGCGTTGCAGCATCTTCGAAGAAAATGAACTCGCTGTAGGCCTGACCGCCCCCCTGAAACCCAAAGCTCAACTGCGTTAATGTGACAACCGCGGTTGGTGCACCACTCTCATAGAGAAGACCCTTACCACGAGCGCCGCCAACGCCAAGTGCGGCTTTAGCTACCGTCGGAATTACGACATAGCCAGCAGCAGCGTCGAAGAACTTTTGAATGCTTGGGTCACTTTCTTTGAACGCTGCGATAGCCGTTTGTGCCTTCGCATCGTATTCCTCAACTTCCGCTGGGTTCCAGTTGGCAAACGCAGTTGCGGATGCGACAACCAGCGCCACGGACGCCAGAAACGTAAATACTTTTTTCACTTTAATTCTCCAGAGCTACTAGGTACGTGCCTTGATGGCACTAATTCTTGTTTGTGCCAGACCAGTTTAGCAGTTCAAAACACACTTCGTCGTCTTAGAAATAGCAACCGACCTGTCTTGTCCAAAATGCCCGACATCAACAAATTCGCGACATCCACCCCATCTTCGCTGCGGCAGCCATCAGCCGCCGCAACGAACATGACGATGCGTGAAGAAACTGTCGTTACCTTTTCTTTACTTTGCTTCGACCTTGAATTTCTGACCACCAACAGCAGCTTCATACATCAGGCCGCCTTTAGCTTGGGTGAAGATCGCCATGCCGCCATTGAACTTCGCATCCATAGATGCACCAGCTGTTACTGCGACTGCAGATGCTTGTGCATTGAGTTCAAAGTTGCCGTGCTTGAAGTTGTTCAGTGTTGCCGCATCTTCAAAAAATATGAACTCGCTATAGGCTTGGCCGCCCCATTGAAAGCCGAAACTCAGCTGCGTCAATGTGACGACAGCGGTTGGTGCACCACCTTCGTAGAGAATGCCTTTACCACGAGCACCGCCGATGCCAAGACCCGCTTTGCCTACCGTCGGAATGACTACATAACCTACTGAGGCGTCGAAAAATCGCTGAATTGACGGATCTTTCTCCTGGAATGCAGCAATTGCTGTTTTCGCTTTTGCATCGTATTCATCAACTTCCGCTGGGTCCCAGGCGGCCATTGCAGATACGGATGCAGCCACTAATGCCACAGACGCCAGAAACGTAAATACTTTTTTCACTTTATTTCTCCAGAGCTATTAGGTACGTGCCTTGATGGCACTAATTTTCGTTTGTAACGCCACAGTTTAGCAGCTCAAAACACACTTCGTCGCCTTGAAGTGGTACCTGCCCTTTCTTGTCCAATATGCCTGACATCAGCAAATTCGCGATATCCACCCCATTATTATCAACTGTAACCAGGGTCACGTGGTCCATTGAACGCCCGTTTTCCGGCAATTGCACGCCTCCGGTCGTTGCCAGACGAATGTAATCTCGCCCAAGGCGTTCCATGTGCTTGTAGGCGTGCACATGACCGTGGAACACCGTGTATGGCTGGCTCGCCAGCGCCGTCTCTATGTCAGTGAATCGCGATTCTGTCCCGCGCTCCCAGGCCGCTTTATGCATAAACAGAAAGGTCCAGCGAACGTCCGGATTCTCTCCGATAACCCGCTCAAAGTAGTCTGCTTGCTCACTGCTGACGTTACCGGCCGCATTCTCAGGGATATTGGCGTACTCCGTATTCGCGAATGCATCCCATCCTTCTTCCTCCGCGACCTTGATCGCCGCGTTACGCAGTTCGAAGATCTCCTGGGATCGTTCGGGGGTATTGTCCTCCGTATCTAGCACGAGAAAGAGAACGTCCTTGTAGACGAAGTGGTAGTAGCGTTGCCCCAAGCGCTCGTCCCAAACTCCCTGCAGCATAGAGCCCGACAAATCGTGATTGCCACCGACATAGAAAACCGGGGCCATTGCTTGCGCAGCTCTTTCGTCAAAGGATTCCCACTGGGCATCGATCTCGCCGACATCTTCAGTGCCGCCTTCGATCAAATCACCAACATTGATAATCAGTTCGGGCCGCAGCAGGTTTAGCTGTGCGACGGCGATCTCAAAAACCCGATCACGCTCGCCGCCGGTTAGGTCTGAAAAAACGGCGAACGTGAATTTGTCGTCAGCAGCATCGAACCCTTTGCTCGTCCACGGACGTGAATCGTCAGCAATTGCATGCTGAAAATCAGACTGTTCCGCGGATGGCGTACACGCTACCGCAATAATCGAAACTAGAGCAATAGCATATACGCGAACCACTACATGGCGTCCTTATAAACCACGCCGTCCTTCATGATGAGATGCAATTTACTCTCATCCAGAATCAACTCGATGTCGTCAAGAGGATTACCATCCCAAAGCAGAATGTCCGCATAAGAGTCAGGGCGGATAGTGCCAATAGCATAGGTCGGGTATGGATCGAGCACATTCGACCACTTCAACACGATTCCGGCATTGCCTGTAGACATCTTCAAAGCATGCGCTGCAGGGTAATCAACCATTGTTGTACGGCAGGTAATATCTTCCTTCATCCTTGGCCCGAAAGTAGGCGTAAACATATCTGAACCACCAATCATGAAGACGTCATTTTCCAGCATCATAGCTGCAGCGTTTCTCGCACCCTTGCCTACCGCCACACCTTTAAGTTTTTGCTCGTGCGTGAAGAATCCCGGCATGGCATCGTAATCACCAAAAGTAGCAACGCTCATAAAGCACTGAAAACTCCAGACAACTTCCTGATCCATTTTTGCCATTCTTTTTACGGTCGGTTCTGTTACAAGAAAACCATGCTCAAACGAACGAACACCGGCATCAAGGGACCGCTTGTACGAACCATCATGGTAGGCATGAATTGACACGTAAGTTCCGTAATCTGTTGCAATTTCAACCGCGGCTTCCATTTCTTCCTGAGTGGCCGAATAAATTTCCAAAGGATCATAAATACTGGCAACCCCACCACCCGCCATGATTTTCGTAAAATGCGCACCGTTGCGGAAGTTACGGCGTGACGCTTCAATTACCGAATCACGCCCTTCAATGATGTAGGACTGCTCAACCATAGCGCCGTAGTCGAGGTTACGTTCTGTATCGGTAGGCGCACCCCAATCACCATGCCCGCCTGTTGGTGAAAGTACTCCGCCAGAAGTATAGAGGCGCGGCCCAATCAGTTGACCGCGTTGAATCAACCTGGCTATGCCCCTTGAGTTACCTGCAATGTCTCTGCCAGTCGTAATGCCCTTCATCAACATATTGTCTCGCAAGGCCTGGGCGGCCATAGCACCGGCTCCACCGAAATCATACTGGTTGAATCCATCCGTCCCGGAAGCAGTCTCAAAAGTAACGTGCGTATGCATATCAATCAGGCCCGGCATCAGTGTACGACCACCACCGTCAATCACAGTAGCCCCTTCGGCCGTGATGCCTTGACCAACTTCAATAATATGATTCCCTTCAACCAACACGTCTGTGTTCATTGCAAGTTCATCAGCAAAACCGTCGAAGACATTGACGTTGGTAAATAACGTCTGCTGCGGCGCTTCGTCCTGAGCAATTGCCGCCAGTGGTGAGACAATAAGCACGGCCGAGACCGTTGCCATGGCAAATATTCGTAGTGATTTCATTCTTCATACCCCAATTATTTAAGTAATTCTTGTTAGTGATGCAATCCATTCTTCTTTCGGTATTCTTGCGGCGATTGCCCGGTCCATTTCTTGAATGCGCGAGAGAATACGGTTGCGTCTGTAATTCCAACGGACTGCGCGATTTCCGAGACCATTTTATCGGTCGAGACTAGTTGTTCCTGCGCATGCCTCGCCCGTAGCTTGGCAAGCTCTTTGCCAACAGTCGTTCCTTCAGACTTTAAAAGTGTTGCCAACCGCCTTTTCTTGTAGCCACAAATAGCAGCTGCACGATCAACATTGAGATTCGGTTCGTGCAGGTGCGGAATGATCGCCACATACAGAGACTCGAGCAGCGACTCGGGTGGAAATGAGTCCGTGACGCCAATAGCGTTCATTCGAAATGCCGATTTCTCAAACTTCTCGAATAGCCATCTCGAGGGAAAGCTGGCTCGAATTCCCGAATTGTTTCCTTTGACGACCCGTGCACCATCCTGAGAATTCGGAACGGCATTCGGATCCGCCACTTCGAAGAGAACAGACGATGACTGCCACTTCGTTCGGGTAGCGCTGGCCAGCATCTTCGATAATAAGCCTACGTAGAACGCATCGTTCTGGGCGGGCGTAACCGGTGGTGCTACAACTCGCCGCAAGCCGAATGTTGCACGTTCACCCTCTATGTTCAAAAAGAATTCCGTCGACGAAGAATGCTCTAACGCGTATACGACAAAACGACTGAGAAGATCGGAAACCGTATGCGCTTCATCTACAGCACGCTCCATCGGCGTCCAGCTCCGCAAGTCCGTTCTCTTACCAATCTTGTAGCCAAAATATATGTCGTTCGCTAGCTCAGCGGTCCTCTCGATGATGCGATACATAACATCCGACGATACGAATAACTCACTCGATGTCGGAATTTTCTCAGGTAAGTCCATTTCCCGTAGAATCTGGGTCGCGTCAAGATTTCGTGCCTCGATTTCTATCAGAAATGGATTCGCTGCACCAAGACGTATCAGGGGAAGGTTGGTCTTCATTTTTCGCTCTTGGGCCGTCACGACGGACTAGCACTTAGGTTTTCAGGATAGCAGTCTTAAAGTAACCTAAGTTGACTTTTTTGACACCAGAGATTCGATTTAGGGCTTTAATTGTCAAATATCTACTGCTAATAGTCAGTATCTTTGCAGCCATTGTGCATTTTCACCCGAGGCTCACGCGCCATCATGTCTAGATTCAATTTTCAGGTTTCGTTGTGCCTATTCGTATTTCTCACCGGCAGTTCGCTCGCGCAGGATACACAGAGCGCAGCGAGTCCCGCGTTTGGCGGCCCTGACGCAGTTGAGATTCAACTTGCTGAACAATACGAAAGCTGGGATGGCTGGAAGAAGGCACTTAAGGACGATCACGGCTTCGCATTTAGTGTCGATTACACCGCCGTTCTGTTAACCGCGAATGAGACCTTTTCGGACGACACGGGCGCAGGCGGCATCGCGCGCGTCTTCGGTGCCTGGGACCTTTACAACGAAGGTGCTGGCGCGCTCGTTTGGAAGTTCGAACACCGCCACGCTTTTGGCGACACATCCCCCTTTGATTTTTCAATGGGCGAAATGGGATACGTCGGCTTGATCGAGGCTCCGTTTAACGATTCTGAATTTCGAACGCAGAACCTGTATTGGCGGCAACGTGTCAATGGTGGTCGATCGACGATTGTTGCCGGCGTATTGGACCCGACCGACTATGTCGACGCATTCGCACTGGCCAGCCCATGGCTGCATTTCATGAACCTGGCATTCAGTACCGGCAGTGCCGGGATCGGCCTGCCAAATGACGCTGCAGTGGGAATTGCTTACGGCACCATGATCAATGACAGAATGTATGTGATCGCAGGCATCACTGACACCAATGGTGATCCGTCTGACCCGTTTCAAGGCTTCGATAATTTTGTCAGTGACAACGAGTATTTCACTAGCGTGGAGATTGGTTGGACGTCATCGCATGAACGCATAATTTTCGATAACACCCATGTAACGTTATGGCACAAAGACCGTCAGGTAAAGGCTGGAGTCAACGGCGGTTGGGGTGCGGCATTTTCTTATTCGCGTTACCTGAATGACAAGATGATGCCATTCGTTCGTGGTGCGTATGCCGACGATGGCGGCTCACTACTCCAAAAATCCTTAAGCGTGGGTATTGGCTATCAGACAGTCGCTTTTTCCGGACTCGCGGGCGCAGCGTTCAACTGGGGCGAACCCAATGACGATACGTTTGGCCCGGGACTTAGCGACCAGATGGCGTTGGAAGTTTTTTATAGAGTGCCCGTTGGCAATCGCTTCGCTGCTACTGTCGACGTGCAGCTAATCAAGGACCCAGCGCTCAACCCAGACGTGAGTACTGCCTGGATGTTCAACGCTCGAGCTCGGTACGCGTTCTAGCATGAGAATCAGACCGACAACCGTAGCCGTACTCGTCCTTCTGCTGTCCGTCGCCAGCGCCGGAGCCGCGGCAGGCGACACGACATCAGATATGATCATTCGGCAAGTTCACATTCTGGAATCAGGGTCATCGTCCGATGTTCCACTCGTAAACATACAGATTATTGACGGCAAAATTGAACTGGTTACTAAGGACGATATTCCGGCCGAAGGGCTGTCAATCATAACGGAAGCGAACGGCAGCTTCCTGATCGGCAGGGTCGGTATTGGCAGCGTGGCCGACTTCGTTATCTTGGATACGAATCCGGCCGAGAACATTGATGTCCTGGTCGACTCCAGGCCACACGTCAAATTCGCCATCATCGATGGACGAATTGTCAAGAATATCCTGGACATTTCGATCGCGCACGAGGAGCCCGCAGAACCAGTTCGCAATCAGTGGATCTCTTACACACCGCCGCCATTTGCTTTGTCGACGTCAGTTGATACCGAAAAGAAGTGGAACGCGTTTGATAGCAAGTATTTCAACGGCCTCGTCGTGTCCGCGGTAATAATCGACCGCGGAAACTGGTTGTCGCAAAACGATGCGAGCCGAATACAGCCTGGAATCGGCGACCTGAGCGAATTCGACGGCGGTACCATCCGTGGATTTCGCTTCGGCGTTGGCGGCATGATCAAATTTAAGCGACCCTGGATATATAGCATTGGCGGCGCAGCGAATGCCTTCGATCTCGGCTTCGATTCCGAGGATACGGATTCATTCACGTTTTTTGACTATCGCATCGATATACCTGTCTCAGATGACGTGACGCTGAGTGTCGGCAAGCAAAAAGAACCAGTCTCACTCGAGCGGACCATGACGCTTATTCAGGCGCCGACTCAGGAACGCACTGCCGCCGCCGACGCGATGATGCCGTCGAGAAATGTCGGCGTAGTACTCTCAGGCATGGCCATGGATCGCCGCATAGCCTGGGCAGGTGGCGTTTTTAATGATTGGTTTGACGCGGGTGAATCTTTTAGCGACAGCGCTAGCCAGGCGGTCGGGCGCGTTACCTGGTTGCCGGTAATTTCCGAGGATGAAAGCAATCTGATACATCTGGGCGCAGGAATTCGTTACTCGGATGCGAAACAGGGCCTGCGTTACAAGTCGCGCCCGGAGATCGGGAACGCGCCGAATTTTGTGGATACAGATTTCTTCGACGCCGATTCGTCGACGCTGTACAGCCTTGAAGCAGCCTGGCGCAATGGGCCGTACTGGCTGACGGCAGAGTACGTTAGCAACAATGTTGACGCTGCCAGCCTGGGCAACCCAACGTTTAGCGGCTTTCATGTGGGCGGCACATGGTCACTAACCGGCGAGATGCGCCCTTACAATCGCCGCAGTGGTGCACTGGGGTCGATACCGGTTGCGCAAGACATTAATCAGGGTGGTTATGGCGCAGTTGAGTTGGGAATACGCTGGTCAGAAGTCGATCTCACAGACGCGGCTATCGATGGCGGTGAGATGCAAATCGCGACAATCGGGGTTAGTTGGTGGCTCAGCACAAAATTCAGCCTTAGTCTGAATTACGAAAGTATTTGGCACAACCGTGGCGGCAACAGCGGGAGAGCGGATGTACTTGTCACCCGAGTGCTACTTTCGACTGACTAGGATGTCACCAAAATCCTCGCGGCTTACAAAGTTAGTATCGCCCGCAGGCCGAACACCGTTATAGAACTTTCACCCGGATTGCTTGCAGGGTTGAATATAATCTGCAGATTAGGGGTCAGTGACAAATTCTTTGAAAGCTGGAATTGATATGACGTTTCCAACAAGGACTCGTCATCCAAGCCCGATCCAAACGTCTCCTTAGATGGCGTGGACCAGCCCGCGTTAACCGTCCAGGCTTCGTTCCTGCGCGTTGTTATCTGTAGACCGGCGCTAAAGGCACTTTCGGCCGCAACGCCGCCACCGCCGTCGGAGTGGCCATAGCGAGCGTACGGGAAATACTTTTCATTGATTTCCCAAGCTGCACTGACCGCCCAACCTTGCCCTTTCGACGTGCCCGCGAGCTTGCGTGCATCTTTCTGCCAGACTGTCAGTTGCACACGATGCTTGCCTCTATGCGCAATTGACGGCGTATAGCCGACTTCAACGGCCTTAATAAACTCACCTTCTTTGACGGTGTCGAAGTCAAAGTCACCATTCACGGCATTGGCGTCGTGAACTTGCGCGCCTATCCAAATGTTGTCCGTCAGGAACCCTTTAACGACGCCACCCAGCGCGCCAAGACCCGTCGTCGGAATGGTCGGATTCAATATGGAAGAGCGATTTATCGCACCTTTGGAAAGCGTCTGAAACGGAAACGCATCCAGGTACGCATCAAAGGCGAGCCTGCCAACAGCGAACCCGGACCTGCCGTCTGAAAAATGCTGAACCCAACTCACCACGGGAATATCGAGATCGAATTCTCCGTTGTAAGCGAAGCCCGGCGCCAACGTGCGAATACCCGTTGCACCGCCCAATGACCCAGGTGCTTGATAACTACCGATGTTCGACCGGCTTTCGAAACGCCATTCAAGCCGCCCACTATTGCCGTTCTCCCGCCTAAAGAGAGTCCAGGATCCTTGCGCTCGAAAGATGTAGCCTAAGGCATCATCATCTTCACCCGGAAGCGCGTCGCTGGCATTTTGATAAAGCGCATAGAAGCTGGAGCCGAAAGCCACGCCGTGTGCGTCATTGACGCTGCGCTTCCAGTCGAAATACGGCGCAAGCCCTCGTTGTAAACCATCGAACAAGAAGTCGGTTTCGCGGTCTTCATCGTTCTCTTTAAGCCTTGTGCCGACGCTTTCAGGGCCACCGAACTCTGCGATATCGTCATAGCCAGACTGCGTCTGATCATCATCGGTTTCCTGCGCTTGCACTTGCATTGCCAACAGAGCCAAGGCCATGACCAACGAACGGTCCGTTCTCGTCATTCGAAACTAGCTCTTAAGATCTGAATTTTGTGCTGCAACTTGTCCGCGCTGCGGTGATTCGTTAAGTGACGCGACCGGCACGAGATCGCGAACCATACTGTGGAAATAGTGGACCCCAACCTCCTTTTGAGAAAGTGGACCGGGCGCATAGCCGCTAGTCTGTAATCCCTTCTGCACCCGCTCGCAAAGCGTCTTGTCTTCGCCGTTGACGATATCGTTGATCTCGATATTCAGTCGCCGTAATTCCTGCTCTTCTGGCGTTGGATTTTGGTGACCGTAGTACGCCGCCCGTATCAAGGTCTTGTCATGCGCCACAGGAACAATTTGAAACAAATCGAACATCTCCGGGTAGAAATCGAGTCCGTGATTGCCCGCGAGACCGTACTGAATCCATTTGTTTCTCATTTCTTTGGGAACTCTCGCCTGCGCGTGAACACTCATTTCCTGATAGCGCCGTTCGACATCAACATTAGACGGCTTGGATCTCAAATCGAAGATCCCGTAGTCAACGCCACTAGATAATCCCTCACCTTCATCGTTTTCGGTCAATAGACGATGCAAGCCCGGGTGGCCAATCGGTATGTGGTAGTTCTCCAGATAATTATCCCACGCGACTTTCCAATTACAGTTCCAGATCTGCGTAGATGGTTCAGCACATTGAACGTAGTTCGCCACGTCGTACATTTCGATATAGCGCGCCATGTCGCCAAAATGTTCGGCAACGCTCGGGCCATCACCGTGCACACGGACGAACAACAGGCCGTGAAAATTCTCGAGCTGAATTTCATGCAGGCCAAATTGAGATTTATCAATACCTGGAAAATGTTCGTCCTGCGGAATGGCCATCAAACCGCCATCCATTTGGTAAGTCCAACCATGGTACGGACAACGAATAACGCCGGGACAGTTTCCCTGCCCCTCTAGAATTCTCGACGCACGGTGCCGACAAACGTTTTTAAACGCACGAAGTTGATCATCTTCAGCGCGAATGACAAAGACACTGTCACGCCCGACATCGTGACTGATAAAATCGCCGACTTCGCGCACATCATTAGCATGACCAACAAGTTGCCAGCGACGCAGGAAAAATGCGTCGTAGTCGAGCTCGAAGAACTCTGGGTTTGTATACACCCACGGCTGCAGTGGCGTACCGGGCTTTGCATCCCAGGGCAGGTTGTGAAAACTTCGTTCAACACTCATGAGCACTCCGCAATGGGTTTTTCTGTCGAGGATTCATACCGACAGTGTACTAAATTCCGATTTGAAAGGCCGAATTCTGATAGGATGCGCCGCATGTACGGACAACTCATAGAACAGGCTGAAAAGTACCTGCGCTCACTTTACGAGCAGGACAATATCGCCGAGCAACTGATGCGCAAGCTCGCGGAGCTTATGGCCGCAGGCGAAGCTAATGCCGATTCGGCATGCCGTGCGATGCGCCTGAGTCGACGTACTCTTCAGCGGCGCCTCAGAGCCGAGAAAACCAGCTTCCAAAAGGTATTGAACGAAGCCCG
>RCNC010002479.1_pt1 | contig 12307 bp, 16 predicted proteins | sample 2041301 | NCBI WGS metagenome assembly RCNC01 (sample SAMN09708231, study PRJNA481090) | Marine sediment metagenome, whole genome shotgun sequencing project. | biome: marine sediment; feature: ocean; material: sediment; isolation source: Sewage treatment plant 13A marine sediment (STP13A) ... | reverse complement strand
GCTCCTTAAGCCGCTTCACACCCAAAGCACTAATGCCGCCGAACCTGGACTTCAGAAGTGGACCCCGTCCATGACACAGCGATTCAGCCTTTATAAGTGAAACCCCAAGTCTGTTTCATGCTGCTATCGGTAGCCCGGAAGGTAAATCATAATACACTTGGTCGGGCGTCATTCTGCTCAAGTTGGCGTGCCGTCGCTCTTCGTTATAGAACGCCAGCCAATCTCCGATACCCTGCTTGGCCTGAGCAACGCTGTCGTAGGCCGTCAGGTAAACCTCCTCGTATTTCAAGCTGCGCCAGAGGCGCTCAATAAATACATTATCCATCCAGCGTCCCTTACCGTCCATGCTGATTTTGATGCCGTTGTCTTTCAGCACGTCCGTGAAATCTTCACTGGTAAACTGACAGCCCTGGTCGCTGTTGAATATCTCAGGTGTGCCGTAGTTTGCCAGCGCTTCTTCCAGCGCCTCAACACAAGGAGCGGCATCCAGAGAGTTAGATAATCGCCAAGACAGTACCTTCCTGGAATGCCAGTCCATTATGGCAACCAAGTACAGGAAACCCTTGCGCATCGGGATATAAGTCAGATCTGTGCACCAGACCTGATTCACTCGATTGATCTCAAGTTCCCGCAACAAATAGGGGTAAACCTTGTGCTGTGGATTGGGCCGCGTCGTTTTGGCGCCGGGGTACAGAGCGCGTATGCCCATGAGCCTCATCAGGCGCTGCACACACTTGCGATTGACCTGAAGGCCATAGCTGTCCCAGAGATCATCGCGTAGTCGGCGGGAGCCCTTAAAAGGGCGTCTCAGATGCAACTCATCCAGCTTTCGCATCAGATCAATGTCATCGTCACTGACACCTGCCGGTTTCCGGTAGGCGGATGAACGGCTGATATCCAGCGCCAGGCATTGACGAGTGATGGGCAGTTCATGCGTCTTGTCCACCTTCTTCTTGCGCTCGGCCATACTCAACGACCGAGCGCTTTGGCTAAAAAATCATTCTCCAGCGCCAACTCGCCGATCTTGGCATGCAGATCCTTCAGATGAGCTTCATCAGCTGTCTTGTGCTCCTGACCGCTGCCGAACACAGTATCGGCTTGCTCAAGCAATTGTTTCCTCCAGTCCTGAATTTGATTCGGGTGTACGTCAAATTGCTCCGCAAGCTCCGCCAGTGTCCTGTCGCCCTTAATCGCCGCCAGCGCGACCTTGGCTTTGAATCCCGGCAAATGATTTCGTCTTTTACGTCTCATAATCTTCTCCTGTGGTGACCTAAATTACCTCAGGATTTACACTTACGCTACTGTCCCAGATCCGGGGTCCACTTCTCAATAACGACCTACAAGAAAAGATCAGGAAAGAACAAGTCATAGAAGAGGGTGATTACGTCATCATTCACACACAGGACAACAGTAAGTACGAATTTAGGGTTACCAGTGTCGATGAAAAGCAAGTGGAGGGAAAGGGCGTCTCAGTACCGATTGATGATATTACGGCGCTAAAAATAAAATCGTTCAGTCCTTTTAAGTCGTTGGGTTTGATCGGGACAATAGCAGGCTCTCTATTTATCCTATATGTGCTAGCTGCTTTTTCAGTTATCTAGTTTTTGCCTGGTGCCAGCTGATGATTTAGACCACTTTCGCCTACGAAGGTACGTTAGCTCTATGGTATTGTTTTCGGCAGCTAACGACTGAGGGTGTGTGAAAACTCTCCCCTTGATATAATCCCAGCAGGTTACTGATTCAGGGGTTAATCATGAGCGGATTCATCCAGGGTGAGAGTCGAACCCAGTCGACACTGCTACCCGAACTTCTTGACGACTATATCTGTGAAGAAAACCCCGTCCGAGTAATCGATGTCTTCGCCGACAGTTTGGATCTCACACAAATGGGCTTCAAGACAATGCCCGCCAACACTGGCCGCCCGGCCTACCATCCCAAAACAATGCTCAAACTGTTTATATACGGCTACCTCAATCGGGTGCAGTCATCGCGCCGACTGGAACTGGAAGCGGGGCGTAATGTGGAACTGATGTGGCTGCTGGGACGCCTGGCACCTGACTTCAAAACCATCGCCGACTTCCGCAAGAACAACAGCAAGGCTCTTCAATCAGTCTGTCGCGAGTTCGTGCTGCTATGCCGCAAGCTGAATCTGTTCACACAAGCGTTCGTCGCGATTGATGGCAGTAAATTCAAGGCGGTGAACAACCGTAATCGCAACTTCAGTCACGGCAAGATCAAACTACGATTAAAACAGATCGACGAGAGCATACGCCGCTACCTGTTCGATATTGCCAGCGCAGATCGGCAGGAGACCAAAGCCGCCAAAGACAAAGCTGAGCGACTCGAAAGTAAGATCGAAAAGCTCAAGAAAGAAGTAGCGCAGCTCAATCAGTTAGAAACCGCTCTGGCATTGTAGGCTACAACGTGCAAACAGCGGTCGACCCAGAGCATCATCTCATCGTGGCGCATGAAGTCACGAACGTCGGGAGCGATCGTGCTCAGTTGGCCAACATGGCAGGACAAGCCAAGGAGGTGTTGGCCGTCGACAAATTGTCTGTAGTAGCAGACAAGGGTTACTACAGTGGCGAGGAGATTCTTGCTTGTGAGGAGTCTGGTATCACGACCTACATTGCCAAGACAAAAACGGGGACCAACCAAGCCAGAGGGTTGTTTGATAAGCAGGACTTTATCTATAAATCGGAAGATGATGAGTATGAATGCCCGGCCGGCGAGCGGTTGGTTTGTCGTTATAAGTGGGACGACAAGGGCAAGGAAACAAAGCGCTACTGGTCATCGGCTTGCCCGAGTTGACTAAGTTGAAGCTTACGGGACAGGATCGGGGTTTTCACACAGTCTGGACTCTGAACGGCCTTTAGCTCGACAGCGTTTTTGGTCAAACCCCACCTCGCAGCCACAGCCGCTTGAATCCGTTGCCGTAAACTGCCCTAATCTTGATGCGTGAAGAACTCTAGGACGCCTCTCTGACTGCTGGCCTGCCCTGCGAAACTGAGTCATCAGGCCGATGCCGTTCAGCATTCTTGGCTAGCTTTTCAATGTAGCATGTTCCGTTGAGCTTTTTGTTCCATGCCAAGGAAAGAGTCATCCCCGTGGCATTGCATATTTCCCTACGCCTGCATTTAGCGCGTCTACAATTGGCCATCCCTTGCCCCCTCAAAATTCGATAGAACTCAACCAAACTAACGCATAATCGCGTAAGCGTTTTAAGATTTAGAAACACACAACCTACTTTTTCAGGCTAACAAAGGTGTGTAACAACCCAATTGACTTGCATCATTAATAGCCACGTGTTGAATTGCATCCAACATTGACTCGGATTTTGCACAGAAAACTGTACCGGAATTATTACTTCAAGCTGCTGATATGAAACCTGTTCCAGGCATTAGCGTGGGTCGATCTGGCATCCGAATGGCTACCCAGGCCTGGGCTGCGAGGGCTTATGCGGACCCTTTGGAGAGAGGTCCCCAGGACACCCCATCTTGTTGCATGGCAATCAGCCATGCCAGGGCATCCTCTCTATTGGGAAAAACTGCCATAGGCCAGTCGGTTTGTCGTGGTAGTCGCGTGAGGCTGTCCGTCGCAATATCCGTCTGAGGGCTATAGGAAACCATGGCCAACGCGAGCAGGTCAGGAATAGCCCCAGCGGCTGTTTGGGCCTGGAAATCATAACTGTGCGAGCTACGTTCATTCACGAGAAGACAAAATGGCGCGCTCAGCGCCGATCGCAATACGCCAAGGGTTTGCTCAACCATAGAGCTCGACACTTCCACACCCTCATTAAAGAGGAGTTCAGCGGTGTTCTCGGAGATTACCACGATGGTACAGAAACCCAGCTTGAAGATGCCCGGGGTGTTGGCTGGTGGCAACGGGCTATTATGTGATTGCATCGCAAATTTACCTACCGATTGTTCGGTATGTCCTTGTAAGTCAGTTCCATTTAACAGTGGGGTAGATCAAAACGGGGCTCAATCCCACCTCGTATTTACTGCCGATTTCACCTATCCAGTACCCGCGCCAGCGCCCAACATCATTGCGGGTCAGTGGTCTCCCCATCAATTTTTCAGCTTCCTGCTGTTCGGCGGGCGTTTTCTTGTGGATGGGTATAGCAGCAGCGTAAACGGCAACAAGGGAAAGGGCGGCCATAATGGAATAGATGACGTAATGAACAATCATATTCACAAATCCTCTCAATCCTGATTTGCGCGTTCATTCGAACAGATAAAATTAGACTAAACATACTAATGTAATCGATTTAATTGATTGTAATCGTTCGATATAGGTGTTCATGTTGCACGCGTTTATGTCCCTTCATGGCACAATCCAGCTGTGGATATCCCCGGGTGACGCGAACTACGTACATGGCGGAATGAACGAGACTGGATGTATGGTCACCGCGTGTGTACGGGATCATTGTGCCCAAAATGCCTTGTATGCTTTTATTACTTGAACTTCCACTTCCTCAATGGTGCATGTGTTGATCTTATATGTAATTGCCTCTGATGCGGTTTGCAGTATTTTTAAGTGCTTATTCTTTTCCGGATGGGGAGAAGCGTCAACGGCCTTCATTTGACTAATACATAAACCTAGAATGAACGACAGTTCACCAGCCTTTTGAAGAACCAACTTTTCACCCATAGGTCTACGCTCCAATTCCAAAACGATCTTCCGAATTCTATCTTCAACTTCACCAAAACTAATTATTCTAGCTTTCATCTATCTCTCGCTTCGTGAGACGCTATTTCATATTCAGCCATCGTTTATCTACTTATTCAACATCTAGAAGAATAGATATAAAGGGGCTCACGGATGTTCGATAAAAATGAGCTTAGACTGTGGGAGCGTGGGCGCCTGAAATATCAACGCCTCTAGTCCATGAATCTCACCGAGATCTGTAGTGCATACTGGAGCTTCCCTTCACAGAAGGAGGAAGTAGATATGTACCAGTCACCTATACAGCAGCCAAACTATATTCCCTGGAATAAGGGAAAACTGTCAGATCAGAAACGTCCCCTGAAGTTGCAGGAAATCTGGGCAATTCGCTTTCGATTACAGCTTCAGGCTCAAACCCGTGACCTGGCACTATTCAATCTAGCTATCGACAGCAAGCTGCGAGCTTGCGATTTGATGGCCTTAACGGTTGGGGATGTTGCTCAGGGCGGCAGGGTGCAATCCCGGGCACGCATTGTCCAGCGTAAGACTGGGACGCCGGTTCAGTTTGAGATCACTAAACAGACACGTGAGTCGGTTGCAAATTGGATAGACCTGGCGAAGCTGCGCAACTCTGACCCCCAATGTCCCTTACACAGCCTGATGTGGTGTTTGGCACAGGACACGAGAAATTGAAAAGTGTCAGTATATTTTACAAACTCCTACATTCAACAAATTTAAGCTTTTTTTGACACGCCCCTCTGACCTTAAAAAATGTGAAATTCGGCCGATTTCTGTGATCCAGCTCTCAGAGAAAGTCACCTTCACCACCAATTAGAGCCATCCACCCTTACTTGGCATCACTCTTGCTACTTGATTATCAAAACATGCATTTTCGAGCGAATTTGGAAATCCCAAGGTGCCGTATCAAATTGTACCGGCCGGTATAGACCAAATTTTAACACGTAAGAATAAAGAAATTTTTGATGAAGAATTTTCGTGGATTCAATTTTGGCAAGACGGCTATATCGACTGTCTTCGGTCTGTTTTTGACCGCTACTACAGCTCAAGCTACACCGATGATAGGTGATATTGATAACGGAAGTGGGAGCGGCGGGAGCTATATCTCTTCGTTCGTGATGGAGAATGACAAATAGGTACATGATCCGAAATGTGGCAGCCGTGACTGTAAAAAGATCGACCGAGACAAGATCAACATGTACAAGGTTCTTAGTAGGCACAGCTCTGATTCACTTAGGATTACTTTGTGGTCTCTATTATTGATTTATATCAATCGCGGTTTTCAACTAACGTAATACTATTCACGTATTGTAAGTAAACTATGGAGTTGAGATGAATAAAATTCGGTTATTGTTAGTAGGTGTTTCATTACTTTTTACTATTGGAACTTCGTCTGCTGTTTGGGCTGCTGTTTTGTCGGGAAACCTCGATTCCAGGGAGAACACGACATATTCATTTGGTGATGGAGATCATAATTTAAATATCAAGTGGGTTCTTCCGGGGCCGGTTGGTATTCTTCTGGGGCCGCTCAACAATAATAATCTCTATCCTGGTACTTCTGATGCTTTGCTTTGGAATTTAGGTTCCTCTGTTGATATCGACACATTGGATACAGAAATGGAAGTAGCCAATGCCACTCCCCCCCCATTTGGCTGGGCCGATTTGTCTTTGCAATTTCTTCCGGGTCAATGGGTAGCTTTTAAAGGTCTAAATGGTTACTACGGTGTTTGGCATATAGAGACAGCCATAGATTGGGATAGCCAGTTTGGGCAGCCTGGAAAGATAGCGGGAACTTGGTATTTTCAGGATGATGGTACCAGCTATTTTGGTTCTACGGTTCCTGTTCCTGGGGCAATATGGCTATTTGGTTCAGCGTTAATTGGTTTGATTGGAGTGGCTAGACGTAAGAAAGCATAAAACTCAAATCAAAATCGATTGTAGAAAGGCGGCTAATCCGGGTCAGTTCCGGTAGGGGGCTAAATGACACTTTAAGCACCTGACATCATTTCTTCGGCCATCTATATTCTCCTGTAAGAAGAATATGAGCCCAGCCAAGCGGAGATATATGCGCTAGGCATACATGGGACAGCAGTCCCTTGGGTAAGACATTCCTAGATGAAAATTTCGTTGCTTTCGTTGACAACATGCTGAATGCCAAATCTGTTTAAAGCTACCCAGCTTCCCCAATTTGCATAATCGCGACCTGGTGACCCGCTATCCGACGGCTTGGTTACGGCCGCTCTGGAGCAGTTAGCTGCGCTTAGAACTACACTGGGTTAATTGCCGCGTTCGACTCAAACCGGTCATAAGCCCGGCAGCATAATCGGCTCAATCCCAACTCGCAACTACTACCGCTTTCACCTCTGAACGGCCGTTCGCCCACCAGCAAATTTGGTTCGATCCCACACAGCCGCTATTCCCGCTTTCACCTCAAAGCGGACTAAATTTGGCCGCGATTTCGACCGAAATTTGGTCCGAGTGACTGCGCTTGCTATGTATTTTCATCGGTGGCTCTTTTTCTTTTGAAAGTGGATTTTAACCCACGAGCCATTAGACTTATTGAGATAACTCCAAGCGCCAACAAAAAGTAAAATAGCTCATTAGAAAATTGCTCCCTAGCTATAACAATAAACACCATGTAACTGAGTAAAATTAATAACAAAACAATAATACTTATTTGACCGATTTTTTGCATTAGCAATGAATCTCTATGACTCATATTCTACTCCATTGATGCATAACGCTTTGCTTAACGGCACGCGTAAGCATGTCCAGTGGAGGCCGCCGATTTTGTGGCGGGAACGAATTGGAGCAACTTGTTAGGCTTTATGCTATTTCTCTTTGATTAACCAATACCAACCATATAACCAAGCCAGATAATAAACCCGAGATAAAAACTGCAAGTAAATCCATTGAATCAAAGTGGCCAGTGCCAATATATGGCTGGATTATCTCATACAACATGCAACCAATTACGCTTGCGATAACATTCTTCAATATTTGTATTGGGCTTCCAATACTGATGGCCCAAGAGAGAAAGGCAAGTGATACCGTCCCTGCAATACTTGGGAAAACATCTACAAGGCCAAAGTCATTCACCTTGAAATTTTGGATCAATGGCCGATATACCATATTTGAAAAAACCGTTAGAAATGCCCAGAAAACACCAACGGTAAATGCAACCTTGTTATGAATAACAAAGTCCGTCCCCATAAGCCTAACAGCTAAGCGTCGCTGCGCCGGTTTATATCGTGTCATATTCTTGGGTTCCCCACCGGCCGGAATGAGTCGGTAGCCGACGCTCAGATTATCTTAACCTAATGTCCCGAATTAGGCGAAGGCGGTCTCTATTTTTTCCGCTTTCACGCGCTGAGCCAGCTTGAGCTAATGACCGCTCTGGAGCAGTTAGCTGCCCTTAGAGCTATATCGAACTAATTGCCGCGTTCGACTCGGAAGGGACATTAGTTCCTCAGCGTTTTCGGCTCGATCCCACCTCGCAGCTTCCCTGCTGTGCCGATGGCGTTGCATTATGCCTATATGTCCCAGCCGGGCAGCCCTTCATCCAGTTGTACGCCGAGGCTGTTCAGCACCATGGAAACCATGTTGTATTGTCCCACGGTGAACAGTAAATCCATCAGCTGCTGCGTGCTGTAGTGTTCTGACAAGCCTTGCCACGTAGGGTCGCTGATGAACGCATCTGTATGCAGTTCATCAGTAGCTTGAAATAGCAGTTGGTCCAATTCACCAAGCCCCGGCGTATCCGGGCCGGTTTTGCAGGCTTGAATTTCGTCATCAGTCAGACCGATCTTGCGCGCTATTTCGACATGCTGCCCCCATTCGTAACCGGCCTGACAGAGATAGCCGATACGGAGAATGACTAATTCCCGATCGCGATCAGACAGACTTGAACTGCCGAGGATGTGGTTGCCGAAAGCAAACCAGCTTTGTGATAGTGCCGGATGGTTCGCCATGGTACGGAAGATATTGTAGTCGGCGCCCATGGCAATGAAGGGTTCCATCATTTTGCCAGCTTCTGCTGACCATTCTTCTGGTGCAAGTGCCTTTATCCTGGGTTTTTTCAAGCGCATATTCGTTCTCTCCATGATCGTAATTTAATGGTGCAGTGAGAAGGATAGTCCAGCGTGGCAGATTCTTCCAAGTTCCAGCCGATAGGCGCTACACGTCACTTGAGCACTCCGGCTTCTGTCTTACAAGTGGTCTAGTGTTATGTCCGCTTGTGGCACATTTGCGATCTGGTGAGCGGTAATCTGGTGGCTTGGCTATGACCGCTCTGGAGCAGTTAGCTGCCGCTAGAGCTATGATGGGCGAACCGGCAGCAATCGACTGAGGCTGTGTGAAAACGCAAAGTGAAATTTATCGATCGTGCGTACAGGTGTCTGCTTCTATTTTTTCAGCATGAAACCTCAAAGCAGGCCGCTCCAGCGCGCGGTTTTTGCATATTTTGAGGCCGCTTTTTACGTGCCCGGAGTTCTCACACAGCCTCGACTCGATGCGGTCTTTAGCTCGCAAGCAATTTCAGCCCAATCCCACCTACTGCCACTTACACCACGTTTGCGACCAGTGGTGATTTATATCGTCTTGGTCGCAATGTGACCCAAAGCGAACCGTTGCTAGTGAGTAAATCCTGCTGGTCAGTTGCCAGAGCCACGAGCGCCACCGCAGGAAACACTATTGGAAGCACATAGTGTGTAACCAAAGGTGTTACTCAAGGATGAGGCCGGCAGTAGGTTGAGGGCCGGAAAGCGCAGAACGATAAAGAGGCTCGGAGCACCATTGATTATGCTCAATATTTGTACATCCGATTGTTAATATAGCAGCTTGTCAATTGCCAGTAACCTTGACCCTGTAGTAGATTGACAGGAATCGGGGGTTATTGGGGTATCAATCCTTCCTATACTCGAACAATCGATAAGATGATGACATTCTCATCGAGATCTAAATTCGTATATCAAGGTGATTCCGATGAAGGTTTTTAAATCAATACTCGCCACCGTCTTTTTTAGCGCCATGACCACCGCATGGGCCGACACCATAGCGATCATTGGAAGCGGTGATGTCGCCACTGCTCTGGGCCCGCAGTTTGCCAGACAGGGGCATAAAATTGTTTATGGTTCGCGTGACCCCTCGAAAGAAAGCGTTGTCACACTTGTGGCTGAGACTGCCCTCGGAGCGTCTGCTACGACGCCAGCAGAGGCAGTGAAAGGTGCTGACATCGTGGTACTGGCGATTCCTGGAATGATGGTTGCGCAGATCACCAAGAGCCTGGGGGACTTGTCCGGCAAGATTATTATCGATCCGACTAACCCTCTGACGGAATCGGGGAAAGGGCTCAAACATTCGGTCGCCACATCAAATACTGAGATTATTCAGGCGGCGGCGCCAAATGCTTTTGTCGTAAAAGCATTCAATACCCTGAGCTGGCGAACAATGGTCGAACCAAGAGAGTCCGGTGGTCTCGTGAGTATTCCGCTGGTGGGCAACGACGAGGACGCAAAAAATACTGTAGCTCAGCTTGTTGAGGGCATGGGTCTCGAGCCGATTGACCTTGGCGGTGTAGAGAATGCTCGATGGGTCGAAGGCATGCTAATCCTCTGGATTAATAATCGCTATGGCAGCAACCGCCAAGCCTTTGACTTCCATTTGCGCAAGCTTGAAAAGTGATTGATAGAGCCGTCTCGGCACAGGTGTACTCACAGCTCTTGCAACCTGGTCAGTATCCACGACAATAAAAAAACCATTTCATCCGGTTTTATTGGAGAGCTCCATGAGTCGTGCACAATTGATAGAGGTGGTCCGCCACGGAGGCTGGCTATTTATGTCAGCGTTGTTAGGTTTGTTCGGAAAAAAGCGATTATCTCTTCGATAAATTGGTTGATGCTACTTTGATCAAATTAAGGCTACTTCGATAGGTTTTTTGTTTCTGCTTTAGTCCCTTCATGGCACATTTGCGACCTGGTGAGTGGTAATATGGAGGCTTGGCTATGACCGCTCTGAAGCAGTTAGCTGCCCTTAGAGCTATCATGGGCGAAAGGGCAGAAATCTCAAGGGCCGGCCGGGGCTGCTATCCAGTGTGATGTAAACGGCCGCTATCGGGGTTGCCGCCGGCCGAGCCAGTTTTTGTTGCAGTAAGTGAGCGACTGACCCGCCTAGAAATGGCCATTTGCGCTGTGATATTGTGTCGGTCTGAAAACGCTCATTATGGGAGCCCGGTTGATGTGGGCTATATAGAAGCCAACCAGCCAATGCGTCTGGACCGCGCTTTTCCCAAATTGACTGACTTCACATAATTATCGCAACTCCTGACAGCCGAGGACCAGAAAAAATGGTGCCGCGAACTATTCGTGAATGGACTTGCGACCACGCCTCAACTTCAGAGTCTGGCGATTACATTCAGGTTCTCTTTGAGCAATCTGAAGACAACGATGATTTCTACGTATTGATTCAATCTCAGTTTGAGTTTCCTCAGGATTGCGACATCATAGTCGAAACAGATGCCGGTAAATGGTTCGCTGAGTTGGTAGTCGAACATGCGACGCTCAGTCAACAACGCTTGGTGATTGAAGGACGCGATAAGGAAGAGGTGGTTCGGATTATCGTCCACTACCGTGCGGATGAAAGAACATACGCAGAGCTAATACGTGTTTTGAAGATCATGTTGCCACGCATTGATGTGTATCCTGAACTCACTAAGGTAGATTAGGTATCTGAGGCTTGAACGTCTGTGGCATCTTTGCGACCTGGAGAGGGGTGAATATCGGGGTGTGGCTACTACCGCTCTGGAGCGGATAACGGGCGTTTGAGCTATCATGGGCGAAACGGCAAAGAACGACTTACTATAGACCCTCATGAAAACTCGGAATCCGGTTTTTCAATAGACCGAGTCGCATGGATAAACTGTTAGGCAACTAAGAACAACATGATTCTCACTCTAAAGATCAAGATCGCTGGCTGGTGGTGCCAACTTGAAATCGACGATTCTTCGACATTTGAAGACTTGCACTATGCAATCCAGGATGCGGTTGAGTTTGATGATGATCACCTCTATGAATTCTATATGGCAAGCTCCGAGAGGAGTCGAAATAGAGTTACTGTGTCAAGCTATGAAGATGCAGATTCAGTAACACTTGACTCGGTAATTCCAATTCAGTCGGACAAGAAGTTATTCTATCTTTTTGATTACGGTGACAATTGGGTATTTCATATTTTACCAAGTAGAAAAGATCCACACCCTCCTGTGACGAGCAGCAGGTATCCACAATTGCTGAGTGAAGGCGGTGAGAAACCCGAGCAGTATCCAGAATGGGAAGAATGATATTGCCTAAGAATACGTGCCAAAGAGGACGGTTTCATCGCCGCTGGGCTCGGCTTTACTGAGCGTCCGGTCCATTGGCACCTTAGAGTCGTCCAGTGGAGCCAGATTTTGTGCTGTGGACGACCGCTTTGGAGCGGATAGCTGACCTTTCAGTTATCATGGGCTAATTACAATTCCTGACCCAGCCCCGCATACATTCATACTGGATCGAGCACTACAACGGGAATAACTCGATCTGTGGCTTTCTGGTAGTCAACATATGGCGGGTATATCTCAACCATTTGCTCC
>RCNC010003180.1_pt1 | contig 12308 bp, 7 predicted proteins | sample 2041301 | NCBI WGS metagenome assembly RCNC01 (sample SAMN09708231, study PRJNA481090) | Marine sediment metagenome, whole genome shotgun sequencing project. | biome: marine sediment; feature: ocean; material: sediment; isolation source: Sewage treatment plant 13A marine sediment (STP13A) ... | reverse complement strand
TTCTCCATCAAATTTTCCTGTTACTAAAAGTTGATCTCTGGTATAAACTCGTTTTCTGGAAATATCATCATAAATTTTAAGTTCATGAGAACTTGTGGTAGTTGGTGTAAACCATGATTTCTGATATAACAAAGCCACATCAATTCCGCGAGCATCTGGAGAATTGTAATGTACAATACCATAATCCTTTTTTAATAGGAAAGGGTGGTTTACCAAATCTTCCAGAACTTTTACGTTCTCAACTTCAGAAACACCAATAACCACTGGTGAATTTTTAGATACTTCAGATCCGATATCCGCAATAACCCTTGCCATGTTTTCCACTTTTTTGATGTAAACTTCATCTCTATTGGCTTTCATCTCCATTATTGGACTTGCTTCGTCAAACTTTTTAGGATCATTCTCGGTATCAAATAGATTTTCCAAATTATAAAATGCAATTGTCTGCACCTTAAATTTCTTTTTATCCTGTGCATTCCCGCTTATAAAAAAACACAATCCAATTAGTAATGCAAAAACTTTAAACCCCTTCATATTTAAGTATATTATATAATTGTTATTACAGATACAAAACTTATTCCAAAAGTAGATATTAATTGTAAATAATGTAAATTTGTACGCCATTAAATAATGGTTATTAAATATTATTGAACCCAAAAAAAAGACTATTAATTTTAATTTTAAATATGAAAAAATCTTTTTTTATTTTTTTATTTGGAATTTTCTTCGTCCATGCTTCCTTTTCGCAAGAAACTGTTGTCAAGGGAAGTGTTATAGACGCAGCTTCCACCGAGCCAATTCCTGATGTAACCGTTTCAATTGAAGGAACGGATTTAACTACAAACACAGATGGTTTAGGTATGTTTAGCTTTATTGGAGAAATTCCCCTTGGCGAGCAAATTTTAAATCTCCTTAAACAAGGTTATATCACAAATCGATATCCTATTGTAGTAAATAAGGGTCAAACTGTAAACATAACAGATATGACGCTGGATTTTGATATGTCTGAAACTGAAGATCTTTTCACAATTACACTATCAGATGATGAACTAAATGATGACACCAGTAGCGCAGATAATATTTCTGGATTGTTATCGTCATCTATGGATGTGTTCTCAAGAACAGCAGCATTTGAATTCAGTTCCTCATTTTTTAGGGTAAGAGGTCTAGATTCGGATAATGGTACTGTCCTAATAAACGGTATAGAAATGAACAAACTGTATAATGGTCGTCCACAATGGAGTAATTGGGGTGGCCTAAATGATGTGATGAGAAATCAGGAACTCACAACTGGTTTGACCCCTTCTGCATACAATTTTGGCGGAATATTGGGTTCATCAAATATTAATGTAAGGGCTTCTCAATACAGAGAAGGAGGTCGTGTCACATATTCTTCTTCAAACCGAAGTTACACGAATCGTTTATTGGCTAGTTACTCTTCAGGTTTAATGGAGAATGGTTGGGCTTATACTATTATGGCTGGAAGACGTTGGGGAAATGAAGGTTTTCAGGATGGAACCCTGTATGATTCTAATTCATTCTTTGCTTCTGTAGAAAAACAAATTAACGATAAACACAGTTTAAACTTTACGTCAATTTATGCACCTAACAGACGTGGTAAATCGTCGCCTAACACTCAAGAAATATACGATTTAAAAGATATTAAATATAATGAGTATTGGGGCTATCAAGATGGTAAAAAACGTAATTCCAGAATTAAAGAAGTTGAAGAACCTATCTTGATGTTGAACCACTATTGGAATTTAAGTAGTAAAACTTCTTTAAACACAAATATTGGTTATAAGTTTGGTAAGTTAGGTAGCAGTCGTTTGGATTATTCAGGAGGTGCCAATCCTAGTCCTGCTTACTATCAAAAATTACCTAGTTTCTTTCTAGCAGATACAGATGGCCCAGATTATGCTAATGCTTATGTCGCTGAACAGGAATTTATCAATAATGGACAAATAGACTGGAATAGAATATATGATGCTAATTTAACTAATAATGCCAATGGTGACCAAGCGGCATATGCCTTATATGAAGACAGAGCAGATGATACACAGCTTACAATTAATTCAATTTTGAATTCTGAACTTACTGATAATATCATATTAAATGGTTCTTTTAAATACAGTCAATTAAAATCAGAAAATTTCGCAGAAATAATAGACCTATTTGGAAATTCAACGGGTTATTTAAATGTTGATTCTTTTGATGGGTATCAATTCGATCTTCAAAATCCTGATAGATTAGCTCAGGAAGGAGAAAAATTTAAATACAACTACAATTTGTTTGCAGATGTGATATCCGGATATTTACAGGGAGTTTTTAAATACAAAAAAATCGATTTTTATTTATCTGCGAGCTATACTGATACTCAATACCAAAGAGAAGGACTATATCAAAATGAAGCGAACGCAGATAATTCACTAGGTAAAGGAGAAAAATTATCCTTCAGTGGATTGGGAGGAAAAGCAGGATTCACCTACAAACTTACTGGAAAACATTTATTTGATGTAAATGCAGGTTATATTCAAAGAGCTCCTTCTTTAAGAAATACATTCTCTAATTCAAGAGAAAATCATAATGTAGTAAACAATATTACAGAAGAAAAAATTACTTCTTTTGATGCTAGTTATATTTTCCGTTCACCAACAATAAAGGCTAAATTAACTGGTTATTATACAACGATTGAAGATGCAAATGAAATTTCTTTCTTCTTTGCTGATGGTGTTCAAGGTTTTGAGGAAACCACTGAATTTATTCAAGAAATTTTACAAGGAATAAACAAGAAGCACATTGGTGCAGAATTAGGAATAGAAGCTCAAGTTACACCAACTATTAAATTAAAAGGTGTTGCTTCAGTTGGTCAATATACATATGATAATAATCCTAATATCTATTTAGCATCCAATGCTACTACTGTAGATTTGGGTCAATCTTATTTAAAAGATTATAAAATAGCAGGAGGCCCTCAAAGGGCTTATTCTGTAGGTTTTGAATATAGAGATCCCGACTATTGGTGGGTTGGTGCTACAACCAATTTCTTTACAAATACTTATGTTGATGTGAGCCCTATAACTAGAAGTGAAAACTTTTATTTAGACCCTAATGATGGATTACCTTTTAATGATTACGATGAAACTATCGCCAGAGAATTGTTAAAACAGGAGAAGTTTGACGACTATATGTCTGTTAACCTTATTGGCGGAAAATCATGGAAAATTGATGATTACTATATTGGATTCTTTGCTAGTATTAATAATCTTTTGGATAAAGAATATAAAACTGGAGGATTTGAACAAGGCAGAGCAGCTAATTATAGAGAATTAAGAGATGATGTCAATAGACCAACTCGTGTATTTGGGCCTAAATATTGGTATGGTCGCGGTACAACTTATTTTGTAAACGTATATTTTAGATTTTAAAAAACTATGAAAATATTAATAAACAACATTATGAAGACACGTAAATTACTAAATATAATACTAGCAATTACTGTTAGTATTGCATTCTTCTCTTGTGTAGAAGATGATGATTTTTCTATTCCTGAAAGTTTAGGTACTGAAGAAAATGCAGGCTTACAAGAAATATTAACTGCAATCGCGAATAATCAATTAACAGAAATCAGTATTACAGATTTAAAAAATCTGTATAACGGTCAGGTTACTTTAATTGAATCAGATATTGTTGTTAAAGGATATGTTACCTCATCAGATCAAACAGGAAATTTCTACAAAGAATTCTATATGCAGGATGCGCCTGAAAATCCTACAGCCGCAATTGGTGTAGTTTTGAATCAGGTTGATAGTTATAATCAATTTAATCAAGGGCGGGAAGTCTATATAAAATTGAAAGATCTATTTATTGGCGAAAACTCATCAGAAGTTTTAACTATTGGAGGACAAGAAGATGGTGATGAGGTTGATGAAATTACTGCTAACCAGATTCCTGACTTTGTGTTTAGATCAAGCACTACAGAAACAATCGTACCATTTGCTGCAGCAGGACCATCCGATATAAATGATTCTCATATGGGTATGCTTGTGGCTCTTGAAAATGTACAATTTCCTGCAAATTTAGTGGGATCTACTTTCGTAGATGCTTATGATGATTTTGATACTCAATATCCGCTTATTAGCTGTGATAATGGTTCTGAATTGTTATTGGAAACCAGTTCTTTTGCTGATTTTAATCAAGTTCCAATACCTTTGGAAGGAAGAGGAACCATAGTTGGAGTTATCACAAAAACATTTGGAGGAAATAATATTGTTATGGTTCTTAATACTACCGATGATATTTCTTTCAACGATAACAGATGTGATCCAGTATTTGAAGAATCATTTAATACAGCAGTAGATAATACCAACCTGAATATTGATGGCTGGATAAATTATGCTGAAGTAGGAAGTGAATTTTGGACTGAACAAGTATTTAGCGGTAATGGATATGCAGAATTTACAGCGTTTAGTACAGGTGATGCTTCTAATATTGGATGGTTAATTTCACCTGGTATTGACATGGATGCCCAAGAAGGTGAAATTCTAAATTTTCAAACAGAATATGCCTATCCAGATGCAGGACATTATCCTTTAGAAGTTTTTGTGTCAACAGATTTTAATGGTACTGAAACTGGAATATCGACAGCTACATGGATACCGTTAGATGATGTTGTCATAGCACATCCAGACATTACTGATGATTGGTTTACTTGGGTGGATTCTGGTCCAGTTGATCTATCTGGTTATGCAGGTACTTTATATATTGCCTTTAAATATACAGGCAGTGATACTTCAAACCAAAATAGTACAATTCATGTTGAAAATTTAATTATTTCGGTGCCATAAAATTTGTATCTAAATTAATAAACAAAAAACCCGCTAATATTTTAGCGGGTTTTATATTTTTAGTCTATGACAGTTTTCGATCAATTTTACTTTAACGTATTCAATCATTATAAAGCTAGATATAAAAGAAGAGCAAATACTTTAGCTGTATTCTATATATCATTCCTTCAATTATCTATAATATTGGTTTTGGGAGTCTTTTTTGCTGCTTTTTTTAATCAGATGAATGTTGATACAATTTCATCTCAAAAAGCTTGGACATTATTTATAATAACTTCATTTATTGTTTATTTTAAAAATTGGATTCAATACAGTGGCAGAAAAAGAAGTGTTATGAACGCTAAATTAAATCGAAATAAATCCAGACAATATAATATTTGGTTACTCTGGTTACTACCGATTTGTTGTATAACTCTTTCTATTATTTTATTACAAGTATTATAAAAAAGTTGTCCGTAAAGGTACAAACCCGGCTATTCTGAATAAATCTATTGAGCTTGTGGTCCGCCACTCACAATTACAAATTCAGATCTCCTGTTCATTTGATGTTCCTCTTCAGTGCATTTAGAACCACAGGTTAATATTAGTTCCTTTTCACCCTTACCTTCACCAGAAATTGTTGAAGCTTCAATACCTTTTGAAATAACATATTGAACGGTTGTTTTTGCTCTTCTATCGGATAATCTCATATTATAAGATGCAGGACCTCTTCTATCAGTATGAGATGTTGCTACGACAACTAAATCAGGGTATTTATTCATTATTAAAACTAGTTTATCCAATTCAAATGCAGCTTTAGCGGTAATATTTGATTTGTCAAATTCAAAATAGATTGGATTCAGAACTATTCTATCTTCCACAATAAGTTTATCTATTGGATCTAATTCAATATTAACTGTAATTTCCTCATCTCGCGTACCTGAAATAGAAACTTTTTTACTTTCATAATCCCCCATTCCAACTTGTAATTCTGTGTCTGTTTCACACGCTATAATAAATTCTGCTTTACCGTTATCATCCGTTGATTTAGAACTTAAAGTGTTTCCGTTAGAGTCAGATATAACAACTACCGCATCTTTTAATAATTCTCCAGTCTTGGAATCCTTAACCAAGGACGTAATTAAAACATCACAAATTGGTTGTAATTTTTTAATAGCATAAATATCATCACTACCTCTTCCTCCCATTCTATTTGAAGAAACATATCCTTCTCCATAATCGTTAATTGTAAAAGCAAAATCATCGGCACTACTGTTTACTGGAATTCCTATATTACGCACTGGAGCCATCTTTCCATCAATTTCTCTCGAGAAGAACACGTCTAATCCACCAAGACCTAAATGACCATCAGAAGAAAAATATAAGTTTCTATCTGACCCTTCAAAAGGAAATCTTTCCTGACCTTCGGTATTGATCTTTTGACCCAGATTTACAGGCTCTCCAAAAGTCCCATCCGCTTTTATTTCCACTTTATAAATATCTGCTAAACCAAATCCACCAGGCCTATCAGAGTGAAAATAGAGTGTTTTACCGTCTTTACTTATACTTGGCCCACTTGTGTTGTGTTTACTGCTATTAAATGGTAAAGGCTCTACATTATCCCATAAACCATCCGTTTTTGTAGCTTTTAAAAGATTCATAACACTAAACTTGTTGTTAGTTATAGAATCTTTCTCATACAGATTTTCGTAAAAACTTTCTCTGGAAAAATACATAGTTTCTCCATCAGGACTAAAGGCAACTGTTCCTTCGTGAAATTTTGTGTTTATTTTATTACCTAATAAAAATGCATTGCCATATACACCATCGGTTCGAACAGGTATTTCTAAAATGTCTAAAAATGGTTCATCGTTCCATCCATAGGTCTTTCTTGCATTATTTCTGGCCGAAACAATATATAACTTACCGTTTAGCAGTGTCCCTCCAAAATCTGAATTCTCTGAATTAATTTCTAGATTCTGAACATTGAATTTCTTTCCTTTTTCTAAAATTTTAGCTAAATAATTCGGGTTGCTTTTAAAAGCTAAAGCTCTTATATCTCCTGGACGCATTGTAGAGAATTTTCTCATCCATTCGTTGGATTGATCAAATTTTCCATTTGCCTTAAGCATTTGAGAATATTTATACATTAACTCGGGATCGTCTGAACCAGCAAGGGCTTTTGCATACCACCTTTCTGCCTCTTGAGTATTAAATATATTATAATAACAATCCGCCAAACGCGAGTACACATAAGTGCTTCCTTTTTTATCTTGTACCAAATCCAAATAATCCTCTGCAGCATCTATATATTCGAATCTAGAAAAATGTTTATCTGCTCTTTTGGTTTCTTCATTTTGAGCCATTAAGCTTAAACTACTCAAAAGTGATATTGTAAAAAGTATATATAGTTTTTTCATAATTATTAGCCTAATTGTTTAAAAATATCGTGGTGATCTGGAAACTTTTTTAGGAAAGTTCAAATCAAACAATATCATAAATTCATGTGAAGCTGGCGCATATGCCTTAATGTCTGATGTAACGTTATCATAAGCATAACCAATCCTTAAACTTGGTGAAATTGCAAAATTTACAAGACCTGAAAATGAGTCTTCCAATCTGTATGAAGCTCCTATTTCAAACTTTTCATAAAATATGGCATTTACATTCACATCAAAAGAGGTAGGAGCATCAAAGGCAGATTTTACTAAAAAAGATGGTTTAAGCTTCGTGTTTTTTGAGACTTGAAATACATAACCTCCTGTAAAGAAATAATGAGCTGTTTCAGACCCTATATTATTCCCATTTGCATCCAAATGAACTGAATCTAATATATTTGGAACTGAAATGGCCAAGTAATAATTATCAGTATAATAGAATGCTCCAGCACCAATATTTGGTGTTGTAGCACTAATATTTTCACTAAAAAATGGATCGTTTGCATCAATAAGGTCCAGCCCTACTAATCCAATATCATGAAAAGTAGCTCCTGCCTTTAAACCTAATGCTAGTTTATGTGCACCACTTAATGTCACTGTATATGAAAAGTCTGCATAGACATTAGTTTCTTTTACAGGTCCAATTTCATCTGAGATAACAGAAAGTCCTAAACCAACATTTTTACCAACAGGTGCATGCCCAAAAAATGTTCCTGTTTTAGGTGCTCCATCCAATGCTTCCCACTGTGAGCGATATAATAACCCAAATGAAAGATTCTCTCTAGAACCTGCATAAGCCGGATTTATCACATTCATATTATACATATATTGGGTGTATTGAGGGTCTTGTTGGGCACTAATCTGCAAGGACAACAAGAATATTAGTATTATATATGATTTTTCCATTTATAGATGCTATTAGTTTAGTAGTTCAAGTAAATCCAGCTGGTTCTTGGCTCTTGTGCTTTCGTATGAATAATATAATAATAGGTTCCTACCGGAAGTTTTTTACCATCTTGATCGGTTCCACACCACTGGTCAATATATTCATTTAGCTCATAAATTTTTACACCTAACCGATTAAATATATCTATCTGTGTTATATCTTCTTTGTCATCCAGATGATCCAGAATTAAGCAATCATTATCACCGTCACCATTGGGAGATAATCCCTGTGGCAGATTAACACATTCTGAATTTTCATAAAACTCTACCATAATGTGAGTTTCTGCATTACAACCTGTTATATCATCTGAAACAACTACTGTAAATGTACCTTGTTCTTCTGCTGAAGCCGATAATAAATAAGTGTCACTATCGCTTGATTGCACTTGGTTTCCATCTAATGACCATGTATACGTTAAACTATTCAGATCGCTAATATTTGCTACCTCCAATTGCAATGTAAATTCTTCATTGGCACATTTAATAATATTGGGCTCTGTAAATGAAGGTTGAGGCACAGGGAAGAATTCGGTCAAAATATCATCAGAAAACGAACAATCTGTATTATCAATCGTAATAACTGCACTATAAACAGCAGTATCTACTACAGGTAATGTAGTAGATGAAGCTCCTTCAATTAAAGAGCCATCTGCAAACCATTCTATAGAGGAGTTAATTGGTAAAATTCCTGCATCCAAAATTATTTCATCTCCCTGACAATTAGCATTTCCTGATGTTAAAAGAATATCATCACCTAGATTTAATTCTCCAATATCAAAACTTCCCGCAGCCAAAAATACTGCTGAATCAAATAAGGTATCCTGATCATCGGCAATAACAAGTTTGATATGATATTGTTCATTTGGTATTACATCAGTCATTGCCGTCATAACGATTGTACGTCCAATAAAATTAGTTGGATTTGTTAATGCCGGTAAACCACTATTTCCATAATAAGCTCCAAAGTATTCTGGATTAACAGAAGGGCAATTAGAATTATAAGCTTCATCTCTCACGTTTAAAACAGAAATCGGATCGGTCGTTCCAGGAACCAAAGCAATATTGGTTGTTACACCATTACTATCGGTCAATAGAAAGGCAAAAGCATCTGTAAAAGTGCATTGGAAAGTTCCATATTCTTCCGCTGCGAATATAAAATCGAAGCTCATTTGATCTATTATCGGGATAAAATCAAATTCCAATACAGAAGCATTATTAGTTACTCCTGAAAACAATCCTGGAATTGCATTTTCCAGATCGAAATCTCCAGGCCAGCTAAAATCTCCATCAGAAATTGTCCCAGTTTCCGGTCCTGGGGCATTTATCACATCACCAGTAGTCATAATCAACCCACTCTCAAAAGGAAAAGACGATCCATTAGCTTCAAAATACCCAATTCCATTAGTAGAACCAAAATTAGTTCCAGTTGAGAAGGTAATATTAGACACTAATGAGCAGTCTGTATCAATCAAAACATCTTCAACAAGCTCCTCAATAGTATAGGTTGTATCATTAGTTGTGATTGGTGGTGGAACTGTAAATAAACAAATGTCAAAGCTCACGTCTTGCAATGGATCTCCTGTAAAAGAATATACTCTTACAAAATAGGTGTTACCAACTGTTAGATCATCAGATACACTTTGATTAGGGTCACTACAATAGAGTTCAGTTAAGGTTCCACAATCATTTCCTTCATAAAGCACATGAAATAAATCTTGTGTATCACCTATTATGTTACTTATATTAACGGCTTGATCTTCCGAAACTGCCTCAAACTGGAACCAAACATCGTCATCAGCTTCTCCAGTGCATCCATTTGTCTCCAGTGAAGGCGTTGCGCCATAAATAGTCCCATTGACTATGTTTATACAATTTTCATCGGCGTTTGCCGTAAGTGTTGTTGCAGAACTGCAGTTATCATTAATAGGTGGATCAGGAGGAGCAACACAACTTACATTAAAAGTAAATGGTCCAATACTAGGATCAAATCCAAATACATAAATATAATATGTTGTTCCAGCGGTAGACAAGATGTCTACTTCTGATTGAAATCCACAGCTATCATCATTTCCAGTAACACATGTTAATGAGCCACAGGCACCTTCATATACTTGTATTTTTGTATCAAATGAAGTGCCACATAATGAAAAAGTCACAATATCTCCAGTTCCATTATAAGAATACCAGACCCCTGGAGCACCTTGACTAGTTCCACAAAAGTCTGTTAATTCATCATTTTCTGTGGCATTAGTAGTATCACCAGTTACAGTATCATCACAAAACACCTCAATTGCATCAACGCAAAGATCATTGTCGGGAGGACAAGCTACCAAATTAAATATTTCACTAGTGATTACGCAGTTACTATCATCAGCATTGGTTGCAGTTAAAAAAACATTTGTTCCATTAACATAGGGTCCTAATTGAGCCATTCCAGGAGAAGTCAAATTAACAAGTCCTCCACGTTGATCGACGTTGCAGAACCAAAATCTGTCACATTGGCTTCCACAAAGAATTCTTCTCCTACATCACAATTATCGATCAATTCAAAATTGACAATAGGATTTGTACATGTTGAGCACGCAACATTTAAATCTATAGATGTAAACCCTTGGCTTACACAATCAGTATTTGAATCTGCGTTGACTTGAACAGTAATATTATCTCCGGTTGATTGAAATACCAATCCCGATAGGTTACCCGAATTCCCAAAAGGAGAACTCGCATTTAAGTTAGTGACACCATCAGAATCTAAAACTATAAATTGATCGAAACCATCTTCAACTTGACCAGCATTTACTGTTAAAGTAAGAGAAGAGCTATCATCACTTGTATAAGAATATTGAGTAACTGAAGCACTTTCATAACAAAAAACTGTACTAACTGGAGCATTAGCACAAATAACTGTGGTATTGGGATTAGTTTCGGTTATAAAACTAGATGATGTACATCCTGTTGCTAAACCCAAACCGTTATAAGGTATGATAGTAATAAAATATTCAGTACTGTAATTAAGTAATCCTGTTGGATCGTATGTTAATGCAACTCCATTATCAAATGAATCTAAAATATCTGTTCCCCCATCTGAAGTTCCAATTGAAACTAAATACCCTTCAGGAAAACCAGAAGCAGCAGTCCATGTTATTTGAGAATCTAAAGCTACTCCACTCGCTCCATTTGAAGGACTGGTAACAACAGAATCACAATCTGGAGCCATTGCTCCTGCAGAAATTATGCTAGGTTCTTGGATGCACCATCCCCATAACCAGCCATCATCGTCGTCATAAGCAAATCTGTATTTAAATCCAGACAACTGCGTTGCCGTAAAGGTATCTATTACCAATCCAGCTTCAAAGGATTGCATATTGACACAGTTTGAATAATCTGATCCCGATCCGTTGTTAGGAAAATTAAATAATGTTGTCCAAGTTCCAGAATCCGCATCAAAATAGTCCAAGGTTAAAAAGCCGCCTATATTTCGGTGGTTATAAGTACCTGAAATCAAAACTTGTATTTCACCTGCATTAAAAGCGGCCGTTAGATCAATAGCTGGCGATTCAGCAATAATATCATCATCTGAACCACTTCCAGCTGCATCATCATTAAAAGTAAAAGAACCGCTTGTTGTTGGATTATTAATTAAGGCACTTGCCGTATAAGTTCCAGTAACCGTCCAATCGGTATTCGGCCAATTCACAGGTTCGTTTAAAACTTGGGCAAAAGATCCACAAGTGATGAACAAAAAAAATAGAAATGTATTTTTTTTCATAAATTATGATTTAATTAGTCTGATAGGAAATACATAATAACAAATGTAAAATTTAATGAAGATGTCACGTTAAAAAAATCCAAAAAATTAATCCTGTTTTAGGTGAATATAAACTGGGAAGTGATCGCTAAAGCCACCTTTATACTTCCTGCCAACAAACGTTCTAAAAGGATTGCCTTTATATTTTCCTTTAAATTGAGTTAAAAAGATATCATCAAAAATATTGGCATGACTAAATCTATGTTTGTCTTTTTCGTGCTGAAAAAAGTTGGTTGTAAATAAAATTTGATCGAATAAATTCCAGTTAAACTTGTGATTTGAACTACCTCT
>RCNC010002477.1_pt1 | contig 12310 bp, 9 predicted proteins | sample 2041301 | NCBI WGS metagenome assembly RCNC01 (sample SAMN09708231, study PRJNA481090) | Marine sediment metagenome, whole genome shotgun sequencing project. | biome: marine sediment; feature: ocean; material: sediment; isolation source: Sewage treatment plant 13A marine sediment (STP13A) ... | reverse complement strand
TGATGTGGTCCAGATCCCGATAAAAATCGAGATGCTCTCTATCAATATTGGTTACCACAGCGATGGTCGGGGACATTTTCAGAAAAGAACCGTCACTTTCATCTGCTTCGGCCACGATGAAATCCCCTTCTCCAAGCAGCGCATTGGAATCGATGCTCTTGAGTTTCCCACCGATAACAACAGTAGGATCAAGCCCTCCTTTACCCAGCACAGCGGCGACAATCGATGTGGTGGATGTTTTCCCGTGTGCACCGGCAATGGCCACACTGTATTTTAAACGCATTAGTTCCGCCAGCATCTCCGCTCTGGGTATGACCGGGATTGACGCTCTGCCTGCTGCAACAACTTCAGGATTTTCAGGGCCGACGGCTGATGATATGACAACAACATCAGCACCGAGAATCTGTGCTTCGGAATGACCTTTAAATATGATACCGCCAAGGCTTTCCAGGCGCCGGGTAATGCCCGAAGAACTGATGTCAGATCCGGACACTTTATAGCCGAGGTTGAGCAAAAGTTCGGCAATTCCGCTCATTCCGATACCGCCGATTCCCACAAAGTGAATATGGTATTTTTTGAGAAACATTTGTTTATTTCAATTTGTTTTATTGGTTTAACTAACCTAATCCGGATAATCCTGAACTAAGAAATATTTGCCACCAAGGCACAAAGACACGAAGGATTTTATTTTATGATTCTTTCTTAGTGTCTTGGTGCCTTTGTGGCGAAAAGAAAAAAGTTTTGCCACAAAATTCATAATTAAGAAATCAACTCATAACAATCATCGACAATCATCGCTGCCGCGTCGACACGTCCAAGATCCCTGGACCGTGACGACATTTGTTGCAGGGCTTCGGGCCGTTGAACATAATAATTGATTCGTTCTGCAAGGATTTTGCCGGTGAGATCTTTTTCAAGAATCATCTCGGCAGCCCCTGCCTTTTCCAGAGATCGGGCGTTCAATACCTGATGGTTATCTGCCGCAAAAGGAAACGGAATAAAAACAACCCCCTTCCCAATGGCTTTGATTTCCGCCACAGTGGTTGCCCCTGCACGGCATATAATGAAATCGGCGCTTTGATACTGACGGGCCATGTCCTTGAAAAATGCCCGTGTATCGTTTTCAATGCCGTGTTCGTCATACCTTCGCTTTACCTGTGTTTCATCCTGTGCGCCGGTTTGATGCACAAAGAATATATTTTCTCTATTTTCAAGATATTCAAGGGCTTCCAAAAGCGCCATATTTACACTGTGAGCCCCCTGGCTTCCGCCCAGTATCAGGATCGTGAATTTTTTCTCTTTTTTCGACGCCTTGATATCTGTATTTTTTAACGTTTCTGCGCATTGAACAATTTCTTTTCTCACCGGATTTCCGGTAAACCGGATTTTTTTGGGTGTCACGCCCATTATCGTTTCTGCAAACGAAACATATATCCGGTCTGCAAAGCGCGAAAGAATTCGATTGGTGATCCCCGGCAGAATATTCTGCTCATGCAAAACAATTTTAATCCCCAAAAGCCAGGCGCCCATAACCAAAGGCCCTGAGGAGTATCCGCCAACACCAATCACTATATGCGGTTTAAAGCCTTTAAGGATCAAAATCGATTCAATGATCCCTTTGGGTACTTTTGAGATCGAGGCAAGCTGATTCCAAACCCCTCGCCCCTTAAAACCCTCGGCTGTAATGCGCTTATGGACAAAACCGGTTTCCGACAAAATCGAAATTTCAAATGGCTTCCCTGTGCCCACAAACAAGACACTGTTTCCAGCATTTTTTGCCAGAAACTCCTGAGCAATGGCAATTCCCGGAAAAAGATGGCCGCCGGTCCCACCTCCTGCAATGACGACCCGAAGGGCTTTTGCAGCATCTCGCAACGGGCGAACATTTTTTTTGGCCCTCTTTTTTTTATCGTCTTGATCCATAATTGCCGTTTGCTATCTGTCACTGGTCACTCGTCACTGGTCACTCAATTGCGAACCTTTTTCATTGCACTGATGTTCATCAGCACCCCGATGGACACCATGTTCATCAAAAGGGATGTGCCGCCATAACTTAAAAATGGCAGCGTAAGGCCTTTGGTCGGAAGAAGTCCTAAAGCTACCCCCATGTTGACACAAATCTGCAAACCTATTGCCGTTGTGAGGCCGATGGCCACAAATGATCCGAAAGCATCTCTGCTGTTTCTGGCAATGGATATCCCCCTCCACAAAATCACGGTATAAAGTCCCATAATAATCAAAACCCCTACAAGACCGAGTTCCTCTCCAATGACCGAAAATATAAAATCGGTGTGAGGTTCAGGGAGATAAAACAGTTTCTGATAGCCTTTGCCGATGCCGGTGCCCCATATTCCCCCTGTACCGAAGGCCAATAGGGAATGGACGACCTGGTAGCCTTTATCCGCTGAATATTGCCACGGATTCATAAAGGACATGATGCGCTCTATTCGATAATCGGCACTGACCATTAAATAGTAGATGATGGGGCCGATTAAGACCAGCGATCCCAGTAGATATGAGATACGAACCCCGCCGACAAAAAGCATGATCCATGTAATGGCACCAAAAATAACCACAGAGCCGAAGTCGGGCTGTAACATGATCAGAACCGCAAACATGCACAGGACCAAAACATGGGGCAAAAAACCAACCTTAAACTCCTTAATTCGATCCATTTTTTTGTTCATTGAATACGCCAGAAAGATAACCAGCACAAAACGGGCAAATTCAGAAGGCTGAAACGTAAAGCCGGCAATGCGAAACCACCGTTTTGCCCCCCCTGCCGAATATCCGAATCCGGAAATAAGAATCACAAAAAGAAGCATCGCGGCCAGGATAAGCAATGGATATGTCAAAGAACGAAAAATATGATATGGAATATGACAACTGATGACCAGTACAACAATACCCAACAACGCAAAAATGGATTGTTTTTTTAAAAAATAATAACTCGTTCCGAACTTTTTCAGGGCCAGTGCCGAACTCGCGCTGTAAACCATGACAATACCGATTCCCACCAGGAACAATACCGGGAATAACAGCGCAATATCGTATTGCAGGGGCTGTTTGGTAACATTTTGTTTTTTTTGTTTGTCACTGGCCATGCGTTATATTCCGATCTGAATTTTCAAGGTTTTCAACCACCTTACAAAATACTTCCCCCCGCTCTGCATAGCTTTGGTACATGTCAAAACTGGAACAACCGGGAGATAAGAGCACCACATCCCCGGGCGATGCCGCAAGATACGCTAAATTCACCGCATTCTCCATTGTGGATGCATTTTGGGCGCCTTCTTGACACACATCTTCAAGAGCCGATTTGATAGTGTTTCCTGCTTCACCCATAACGATCAGTTTTTTCGTATGTTGCTTCACTATCCCTCGCAGTTGCTTAAAATCCCCGCCTTTATCACGCCCGCCCATAATAAGAACCACCGGTTTATCGAAAACTTCAAGCGCTCTGGCCACTGCATCGATGTTTGTTCCCTTTGAATCATCGTAAAAGTGAACACCGTTGATGATTTTGACAAATTCCAGACGATGGGAAAGCCCTTTGAAATCGTTTAATGCGGATTGAATTCCTTCCAAGGTCCCGCCGGCGGCCAGAGCTGCCAAGGCTGCTGCCGCGATATTTTCCATATTGTGCCGTCCCAAAAGATCTACCTGCGAAAGATCGAGAAAACCTTTGGGGTCTTCTTTTGTAAAAATATTGATCATCAATGCATTTTGTCCGTTTCTGCTGCTGATGACAGCATATTCACGGTTTTTAGTATTAAAATTGCCCTGATGATAAAAGGGCAGTACACGGGTTCTAAGTGTTTTGCTGATTAAGGAAATAGAGGGATCAGCACCATTTATCACTGCAGTATCGCCTTCGGCCTGGTTTTTAAAAATGCGGCCTTTGGACCTTACATAAGATTCAAAATCCGGATATCGATCAAGATGATCCGCACTGATGTTCAAGAGGACACTGACCCGGGGTCTGAACGTATCGATGGTGTCGAGCTGAAAACTGCTGACTTCAGCCACAACAATGTCTGCCGTTTTTCCCCTGCGGGCATAATCGATCAATGGGTTGCCGATATTCCCGCCCACAAAGACCTTAAACCCGGAATTTTTCATCATATGGCCCAAAAGCCGTGTTGTTGTTGTTTTACCGTTGGTACCGGATATGGCTACAATAGGCTCCCGGATATATCGTGAAGCAAGCTCTATTTCCCCTAATACCGGAATACCCTTTTCTTTGGCCCGTTCAATGGGCAAAATAGTATGGGGAACCCCGGGACTCACAATAATAAGATCAGCACTCTCAAAAGTCTTAGTGTTATGACCTCCCAGTTCGGTCCTAACATTTATTTTACGCACCTCCGGCAAATAGCCGGCCAGGGCGTCTTCTTTGGCAATATCGGTTATCGTCACGATCCCTCCCTTGTTTTTGGCGAATCGCGCTGCGGCCATACCGGATATGCCAAGACCGACGATAAGAATGTTTTTTTGATGAAGATCCATATCTTTTATCTTAATTTCAGCGTACTCATGGAAATCAACGCCAGTGCAATTGCGATGATCCAGAATCGAACAATAACTTTGGGCTCCGACCATCCTTTGAGCTCAAAATGGTGATGAAGGGGAGCCATTCGGAAAATTCTGCGACCATTTGTCATTTTGAAGAAACCGACCTGAAAAATAACAGACAGCGTTTCAATGACAAATAGCCCTCCCACCAGTGCCAGAAGTATCTCCTGCTTGGTGATCACCGCCACAGTGCCAATGGCTGCGCCCAGCGATAGGGAACCCACATCCCCCATAAAAATTTGTGCAGGATACGAATTGAACCACAAAAATCCCAAACCTGAACCGGCCATAGCGCCACAGAAAATTGCAATCTCCCCGCTTCCCGCCACATAATTGATCTGCAAATAATTAGCGATCTTAACGTGCCCGGCCACATATGCAAAAACCATGTACGCGGCTGAAGCGATAATAAGCGGTCCGATGGCAAGACCATCCAGCCCGTCAGTGATATTGACTGCATTCGACGTACCGATAATGACCATTGCTGCAAACAGTATATATCCCCACCCGAGATCGGGTGAAATGTTTTTAAAAAACGGAATGGTTATACGGGTGGAAAAGTCCGGACTCACATAGACCAGAATCCCTGTAACCATCGCCAGAATCGCCTGAAGCAGAAATTTGTTTCGAACAGTCAGTCCCTTGCTCTGCTTTTTGATCTGCATGAGATAGTCGTCCATAAAACCGATACCTCCGTACCCAACAGTCACCAAAAGCACGATCCACACAAAATAATTGGTCAAATTGGTCCACAACAGTGTGGAAACAGTAATCGAAAAAATGATCAACGTTCCACCCATGGTCGGTGTTCCGGCCTTTTTAAGGTGTGTCTGCGGACCGTCATCTCTGACATATTGACCGATCTGCATGTTGTTCAGTTTTCGAATCACCCAAGGTCCCAGTAAAAAACAGATTAAAAACGCCGTCAGGCTGGCATAGATGGTCCTAAACGTAATGTATCGGAATACATTAAAAACCGACAGTGTCTTATGAAGCGGATATAGTAAATGATACAGCATGCTTTAGTTTTACTCTCCCGATGGCAGTTTAAATCTTTCTAAAAAACCGGTTTCAACTTCTGCTTCAAGTGTGGTTAAATTTTATATCCATTTTAATTATCAGCCCACGCCAACAACCCTTGGACAACTTTTTCCATGGCCATCCCCCTGGACCCCTTTACTAGAACCCAGTCGCCGGCATCGAGCCGGTCTGTAACAGCCTCTATGATCTCTTCCCGGGTGCCTTTAAAAATGTCATCCGGATTCATATGTTCTTTTAAAGCACCTGCCGCAACATCTTCAGCGTATTTGCCGGTCACATAAAGACCCGCAATTTCTGACCTGGCGGCAACAGCGCCTATCTGCTGATGCATAGGCGCCGAGTGTTTTCCCAGTTCAAGCATATCGCCGGCAATCAGAAATCCTTTGTTCTTTCCCTTCAATGACATAAGAGTGATTATGGCGGCCTGCATTGAACCTGGATTGGCATTGTACGTATCGTCGATGATATGGATTCCTTTACCGGTTTTATGGATGTTCATCCTACCTTGATCCGGTTTGAAGGCTTCAAGTCCGTTCTTAATTTCAACGGCAGTTAAACTCAAAAGATGGCCCGCCGCCGCCGCCGCCAGAGCATTTGAAATCATAAACATTGCCGGAGTTTTAAGATGAACGGAAATCGTTTCATCAGGCAGCACCAGGCTGAAAGAAAGCCCTCCCCCTTTTTCCTCAACAGATTCAGCTCTGATTGCGGCATCACTGGACATGCCGAAAAACATAACATTAACAGGTGTAATATCTGCCAGTTTCAGCAACCTCGGATCATCTGCATTGAGAATCGCCATGCCGTCCGGCTTGATTTTTCCCAGAAGTTCACCTTTGGCCTTCATGACCGCTTCCATTGAACCCAATCCTTCAAGGTGCGCAGGACCGATATTTGTAATAAGGCCAACATCCGGCAGACAGATTTCAGCCAGTCGTTCGATCTCCCCGGATCTGTTCATTCCCAGCTCCACAACAGCCCATTGGTGGTCCCTGCTCAGATTAAGCAGCGTTAAGGGAAGTCCGATGTCATTGTTTAAATTGCCCTGGGTCGACAATGTGCAAAACCGACGGGAAACCACGTCTGATGTCATTTTACGTGTGCTGGTTTTTCCGTTTGAGCCTGTGATGGCAATAACCGAAACTGGTGTGCGTCTTCTATTAAATGCTGCCATATCACCCAGAGCTTTAGTTGTATCATCTACAGTGATACAAACGACACCGGTGTCTGACCATTCGGGTTTAGAGAGCATGTCGGCTTTTCTTTGATCGATCAAACATCCATTGACCCCTTGTTCAATAATACTGCCGATAAAACGGTGGCCGTCATGAACCTCCCCTTTAATGGCGATAAAAAGATCATCGGCAGATATCCTGCGAGAATCAATGGAAACTCCGGTGAACGTGCGTGCCAAATCCCCGCAAAACAACTGTCCTCCGGTGGCTTCTATAATTTCAGCAACACGCCATGGGATCAGATCGGAATTTTCAGGTTTTGGATTACCGGACAGGACTTTCGGATTGGATCTCGTTTTGGATCCGAGACTTTTTACGTTTAACGTTGATAGGGCTTTTTTGGCTTCTTTTCTGTCATCAAAGGCAATGGTTTTGTCTCCGATGATTTGATAGGGTTCGTTCCCCTTTCCCGCGATCAGAATCGCATCGTTTGGTCTGGACACCTTTATTGCAAGGGTGATGGCGTTTTTTCGATCCGGCTCAACCACATATCCTTTCATGGGAAAATTTTCACTGAGATCCGATGGCATAAACGCATGAGCAATCGATCTTTTTGTACCCTCAAGAATCTGATCGATAATCTCCATGGGGGGTTCGGTTCTTGGATTGTCCGATGTGATCACAACAAGATCAGAGAACCTTCCGGCGATGTCACCCATTTGAGGTCGCTTTGCTTTGTCCCGGTTGCCGCCGCAACCAAATACGCAGATAAGCCGGCCCGGAGTACATTCTCGTAACGAAGCGAGCACATTCTCAAGAGCATCCGGTGTATGGGCATAATCCACATATACAAATCGTTTGTGATCATTGGGAATAGATTCGAGACGTCCGGGCACGGCTTTAACCGATTCAATGCCATGTTTGATGGCATCCACTGAAAGACCGAGGACAATGCCAACACCCGTGGCGCAGAGAATGTTCTCCAGATTATGCTGTCCCACAAGATTTGATTTGAACTTAAAAGCGCCGTTAGGGGTGGAAATTTTACCTGTAATGCCGCCCAAATCGTAACTGAAGTCCTCGGGTCGTATGCGATTGTTGTCTGAAAAGCCTGAAGAGAGCACAGACGCTTGGCCAAGACGTGATTCGAGGTTATGGCTAAGTTCTCTCCCTCTTTCGTCATTATGGTTGATGATAGCCAGGACCCGATCGTTTTCCGATTTGACGTCAAGGATTTCTGTGAAAAGCCTCTTTTTACAGGACCAGTAGGAATCCATATCCTTATGATAATCCAAATGATCTTGGGTCAAATTGGTAAATATTGCGAGATCGAATTTGCAGTGATGAACTCTATATAGATCGAGGGCATGTGAAGAAACTTCAATGACCACATGGGTCACCCCGTTATCCAGCATTTCTGCCAGGATTTTCTGGAGATCAAAAGATTCGGGAGTTGTCATGGAATTTTGAAACGTCTTGCCGGCATATCTGTAGTTTAAAGTTCCGATGACGCCCACATGGATACCTGTTTTATCAAGAATATGTTCGATTAAAAATGCAGTGGTTGTCTTTCCGTTAGTACCTGTGATACCGATTAAAAAAAGTTTTTCCGATGGATTTAAAAAAAATCGAGCGGACATGGCGGCTAAGGCTTTTCTGGTATTTTCGACTTCGATAATTATGGATTCACTTTTGACGGGTTTCTGGGTAACAATGGCTGATGCGCCCCTTGTCAGCGCTTTATCGATAAAGTCATGACCATCAGCAGCAAGCCCCTCTATGGCAACAAAGAGTCCGCCCGGCTGAACATCCTGGGCCCTGTAATGGATGGAGCCTATCTCGGGATCCGGTGAAAGCAGAAATCCGGCATCCGGATCAGTGTGCTCAGTGTTTCCAATATCCGAAACATGACCGCTTTGCTCTGCCTCTATGCCGTAAAATCCAACAGGGTCGATAGTTTTTAATAAATCTGAAAGCCGCATCCTTTTTGTCTATCTCCTCAGAGAGACCATTAATTTGTCGGTTTTTCTTTTTGGCGCTATATGCATATAGTCCAGTGTTTTCTGGGCGATCGCTTTAAATGCAGGCGCTGCAACAATACTTCCGTAATGCTGTTTTTCGGGTTCATCAACAACAACCAAAACAGCAATTTTTGGGTTTTCCACAGGTGCAAATCCTACAAAAGATGCCACATATTTCTCATAAGAATATCTCCCATTTTCGTCGATTTTTTGAGCGGTGCCTGTTTTGCCACAAACGGAATATCCTTCAAGGGCGGCATTGACGCCTGTCCCGCCTTCGGTAATGACCGTCTGCATGATTCTGCTTAACATCCCGGCGGTTTTTTCTGAAATTACCCTTCTGATTCTCCTTGGACCAAAGCTCTTGATCAGCCGGCCATTATGATCGGTAATCGCCTGAACCACATAAGGCTTCATGAGGATTCCTTTGTTTGCAACCGCGGATGTGGCGACGATGAGCTGTAAGGCAGAAACCGAAACCCCCTGCCCAAAAGAGATGGTTCCGGCATCCACTTTTGTCCATCGTCTAAAAGGGGGCAGGCTGCCGGCGGTTTCACCCGGGCAGTCGATTCCGGTCTTCGACCCGAAACCGAAATTTTGGAGGGTCCTGGACAGATATTCGGGCCCCGTAATTGCACTGAATTTGATGACGCCGATATTGCTCGAATATTTGATAATCTGCTGTAGGGACAGCCATCCATGCTCATGGGTGTCGTGGATAACGTGTTTTCCCATCTTATAAGCACCATTTTCGCAATAAAAGATGCTGCTTGGAGAGCTGCTCCCGGATTCTATTGCCGCCGCCGCACTGAAAATTTTCATGGTAGAACCCGGTTCAAACGGGTCGGTGATAATCCTGTTTCTCCAGAACTTCCGGTGAAACCTTTCTAATGCATTGGGATTGAATAAAGGAACCTGCGCCAGCGCCAATATGGCACCGGTTTTGGGAACCATGACAATGGCCATTCCGGATTTTGCCGAAAATTTTTCCACGGTTTCGGCAAGCGCCTTTTCTGCAATATACTGGATGGTGCTGTCAACGGTGAGGACAAGGTTTTTGCCGCTGGAGGATAGGCCGGTCATGTTTTCAGCTTCAAATCCACGGCCGTGCGCATCCCTCAACACCGTGTATTGGAACATCTCACCGCTGAGATCGTCGTCATAATTAAATTCGATGCCTTCCGAACCATGATCATCAATATCGGTAAATCCAATGAGCTGGGCAGCAAGTGTTTTGTTAGGAAAAAAACGCTTATGTTCAGGTATGAAATCAAGACCGTCCATATTAAGCTTTTTGACGGCTTCAGCCTCTTTCGGTGTTGCCTTTCTTTTGATCCATACAAACTTTTTTTTAGAATTTAGTTTTTTAGCAAGCACTTTACGGTCTATTTTAAGGGCTTTTGAAAGCGATCTTGCAGCGCTTTTGGGATGTTCTATTTGCGACGGGTGCGCAGCAATGGACATAACATCGATACTCACCGCCATTTCTCTGAGGTTTCTGTCGAAAATGGTTCCGCGTTTCCCCGAAGATTTAAAAGACACTTCGTATTGATCTGCGGCTTTCTGGGACAGCCAGGAACCGCGAAAAACCTGAAGGTACATGGCCTTGACGCCGATGATAATAAAAAAGAAGGAAAAGAAAGCCCCAATGATAATTATACGTAATTTTATCTGTTTCATATCAAATCCGAATCATGGAATAACAATCGTCTGGCTTTTAGTGGGCGCTTTCAACCCGAGTTGATCTTTAGCGATTTTTGCGATCCGTTCCGGAGATTTTAAGCTTGCTATCTCGATCTTTAAGTTATTCTGTAAGGCGATAAGCTCATTTTGTTTCTTGGTTTCTTTTGAAATTTCATATCCCACATCGATATAGTTGACACGGCACCACGTATAAAGAAAGAGTTCGGCAATAAATACGGCCATGAAAATGATCCATATTCCCGTTATTTTTACATCGCCGTTTTTTTTACGTGTTTTACGGGCCATTATATCTTTTCTGCCGCTCTTAGCTTTGTGCTTCTCGCCATGGGGTTTCTTTCAATCTCTTCTTTTGAAGGACGCACTACTTTTTTCGTCAGCAAACGAAGGATCGGTTTTTGATTGCAGACACATACTGGAAAATCTGAGGGACAGACACATCCCTTTTCAAGGGCCTTAAATCGATGTTTTACAATCCGGTCTTCAAGAGAATGAAAAGATAGAACACATAAGCGAGCTTTGGGATTTAGAAGATCTGCAAAGTTTTCCATGAATACATCGAGCATTTCCAGTTCCCTGTTGACAGCGATTCTAAGTGCCATGAAAACCCGTGTTGCCGGATGAATTTTTTGATGAAATGATGTTGATTTTGGAACGGCATCGCATACGATCTGGGCCAGTTGTCTGCTGGATCTTATTGCTTTTTGCTTTCTTGACCTTACGATTTTTTTTGCGATTTGCCCCGTCCATCGTTCTTCCCCGTATTCTCGAAAAATCTGCTTAAGGTTTTTTTCATCCATCCTGTTAATCAAATCTTCGGCTGTTGTTTTCGACGCCCTGTTCATACGCATATCAAGGGGCTCGTCTCTTAGAAAACTGAAACCACGACCGCTGGATTCGATTTGATGAAGTGAAATCCCAAGATCCAGAAGAATACCGTCCACCGCTTTTATTTTAAGCTGTCGCAGAAAGTCAGGAAGATCTATAAAGTTGCCGTGAAAGAGGTGGATGGTTAAATCGAACGATTTTAAAACGTCTTTTGCATTTTTGATTGCATCAACATCCTGATCAATGCCGATAAAAATGCCACCCGGAGAAATGTTGCGGCAGATTGCCCTGGCATGCCCCGAACCTCCCAGGGTACCGTCAACATAGATTTTGCCGGGCTTGCAGTTGAGATAATGGAGCACTTCAGGAATCATTACCGGAATATGTTTAAGCGGCATATGATCAGAGCCCTAACTTTGCAATTTCGTTTCTTACGTCCTCCTTTTTCATGTCTTTTTCCAGATCCATATTTTCCCGGTTCCAGCTATCTCGCGACCAGACTTCAAAATGGTCGAGGACGCCAACCAGTACAATGTCCTTTTCGAATTCTGCATATTCTCTCAGATTCTGTGGAATCAAAATACGATCTTGTTTGTCACAGGGACATTCAAAGGATCCTCCGATAAAAACCCTTCTGAACCGACGCATGCTTTCGCTTTTTTCAGCCAGGGTCAATATTCGGTTTTCAATTTTTCGCCATTCATCATAGGTGTATGCGATAAGCGCCCCGTCCATTCTGGAAAGCATAACGCCATATGATCCATCTGCTTTTATGACATCACGGAATCTGGCAGGAATGATGATACGCCCTTTTGAATCGATGGTATGGAATGAGCTTCCTCGAAACATATATCTCCCCTAAAAACCACTTTAAACCACCTTTTTGGTTAAAAGTACATTTTTCAGTAGTCATAATATGAACAACCTCTTTGTAATTTTCCCCATAAATTGAAGTATAATCTACAATCT